>Ga0126373_10000241_pt1 | contig 35920 bp, 34 predicted proteins | sample PanSoiMetPlot_11_FD_92545 | JGI IMG/M metagenome (GOLD analysis project Ga0126373, IMG submission 92545) | Tropical forest soil microbial communities from Panama - MetaG Plot_11 | ecosystem: Environmental > Terrestrial > Soil > Tropical forest > Bulk soil | place: Panama | collected 2016-02-17 | reverse complement strand
TGAGCTTGAGCCCCGGACGCTGCACCAACCGGAAAAACTCAGGAACGTGTCAAAGAACGAGTATCTATTTACGCTTCTTATTTTTTTCGTCAATCAAAAATCGCGGCTCTGTATCCCTTGCCAAATCAACCGAGTGCAGCTGGTTCACAGCCCCCTGCCGCAATTTTGTGCAACCAGCTTCTCAACCTCTGCAAAACGCCGCGCCCATTGCGCGTTTTCGGGCTTTTTTGCAGTATGAATATTTATCCATCGAATCAGCACATAGGATTTGACCGTGTGGAAATTGCGTCGTAATCCAGGAGCGACGCGCTGTTCCGGCTAAGCGTGTTCTGGTGAACAAGCGCGAATTCGGCTAGTTAATGCACTGCCGCGTGCCGGGAGAAACGGATATTGCGGCCGATTTACCGATGGTGGGCACCGCGGAGTCACTTACACGGCCATCGGGCGCAGCCTAAAATCCCCGCGGGAGAATCATTTATGGTCACAATTAATGATGCACGGGGCAACGTCATTAACGTGCGGTCGGGTTCGGTTCCGCGCCTGCTGGGCCTGGCGATCGCGGCGTTTGTGGGTGTCCTGCTCGTGTCCAACTGCATCACGCGGGTGGAATCCGGGCATGTTGGCGTCCTGACCTTATTCGGCCGGGTCACGGGCGAGGTGCTGCCCGAGGGCATGCACCTGGTCAATCCCTTCAAGGTGAATCACGAGCTGTCGATTCGGACGCAGGAGATCAAGGAATCGGCGAGCGTCCCCTCGAGCGAAGGCTTGATGATGGCGCTGGACACTTCGCTGATCTATCACCTCAATCCCGAGAAGGCCGCCGAGGTCTATCAGAAGATCGGGCCGCGATACATGGATGTGCTGATCGAGCCCAATCTGCGCGCGGCCATCCGCGAGGCGACCGCTTCGCACACCGCCAACGCGCTCTATACCGGCGAACGCGAGATGGTGGCCAAGCAGGTCAACGACACCCTGGGCGGCCTGCTCGGCCCGCGCGGGGTTGTCGTGGAGAGCATTCTGCTGCGCGACATCCAGCTGCCGCAGACTCTGAAGTCCTCCATCGAAGCCAAGCAGCAGGCCGAGCAGGAGGCGCTGGCCATGAACTTCCGCTTGCAGAAAGAAAAACAGGAGGCGGAACGCAAGCGCATCGAGGCCGCCGGCATTCGCGACTTTCAGCAGATCGTGGCGCAGGGCATCAGCCCGCAGTTGCTGGAGTGGAAGGGCATCGAAGCCACCGAGACACTCTCCAAGAGCGCGAACACCAAGGTGGTCGTGATCGGCAATCCTAAGAATGGCCTTCCGCTAATTCTCGGCCAATAAGAACCGGGGAGCGCGGCTGCTAACATAAGCTCGTGGCGGCTCTGATCGACGTCCGTGAACTCAACGTGGCGTTCCCTGCTTCCGGCGGGGGACGAGCCCCTGCGTCCCTCGCGCCGATGACGGCGGTGCGCGATTTGTCATTCACCATCGCGCCGGGAGAAGTGCTGGGGCTGGTGGGCGAATCCGGCTCCGGAAAGTCCCTTACCTCGCTGGCCATGATGCGGCTGCTGCCGCCGCAGGCCCAGGCCACGGGCGAAATTTTGCTCTCGAATGGCACCGGCACTGCGCGCAACCTGCTTCAGCTTCCCGAAAACGAGATGCGCCCGCTGCGCGGATCGACCATCTCCATTATTTTTCAGGAGCCGATGACCGCGCTGAATCCGGTGATGCGCGTCGGTTCCCAGATCGCCGAGGCCGTTCGCGCGCATCACAAGGTCTCCCGCCAAGAGGCCTGGGATCGCGCGGTCGAAGGCATGCGCGAAGTGGCCATCCCCGATCCTGAAAAGCGAGCCCGCGACTATCCCCACCAGCTGTCCGGCGGCATGCGGCAGCGCATCATGATTGCCATGGCGATTGTGAACCGGCCCCAGTTGCTCATTGCGGATGAGCCAACCACTGCGCTCGACGTCACCATTCAGGCGCAGATCCTGGAACTGCTGGCGGGGCTGCAGGCGAAATTCAAGTTGGCAATGCTGTTCATCTCGCATGACCTGGCGGTAGTGTCGGAGGTCGCCGATCGCGTGGCGGTCATGTATGCCGGAAGCCTGGTCGAACTCGGCAACCAGCAGGATATCTTTCGGGCGCCGGCGCATCCTTACACGCGCGGCTTGCTTGCCGCGGTACCGACACTCAAGACGGAGCGCTCGCGCCCGTTGCAGACCATCGAAGGCGCAGTGCCGCCTCTCCACACCAGCCTGCCGGGCTGTCCGTTTGAGCCGCGCTGCGCCTGGCGGATCCCCGACTGTGCGCGAGCCCTGCCGCCCTTGGCGGAAGTCACTCCCGGGCATTGGGCGCGCTGCCCGGTCCTGAATCCCCCCGCCCCCGCCACGCACGGCGTATAATGCGCAATTCGCCAGGTGCATTTTGCGAATTCTGGTCCTCAGTGATATCCACAGCAACCTCGATGCCCTGGAGGCATCGCTGGCGGTTGCGCGCTCCTACGATCTGGTCGTCAATCTCGGCGACATCGTGGGCTACGGCGCGTGTCCCAATGAGGTGATCGACCGCTCGCGGGCAATGGGCAAGTACTTCGTGCGCGGCAATCACGACAAGGCGGCCAGCGGCCTGATGGACCTCAAAGACTTCAACCCGATCGCCGGCCTGGCCGCGCTGTGGACCCGCGATCAGCTGACTCCCGAAAACCTGGAGTGGCTGCGGTCTCTTCCCCAGGGTCCGCTGCAAATTCCTGAAGCTCCCGACGTACAGTTCGTGCACGGCTCGCCCATCGATGAAGATGAATACGTGGTAACGCTGCACGACGCCCTGGCCCCTCTTTCCGGGGAAGCCCCGCTGGTCACGTTCTTTGGTCACACCCATCTCCAGGGAGCGTTTTCATTCCAGGCAATGGCCGGAGATACCTACCGTCCGGCGTACCGTACCGTGGGCCAGAATGAGGTCGCGGAATTCTCGTTGAATCGCGGGGTGCGATATCTAATTAACCCTGGCTCCGTGGGCCAGCCCCGCGACGGAGACTGGCGCGCGGCGTTTGCGATCTTCGACACCGCTGCCTGGAAGGTAGAATTCCAGCGCACCCCTTACAACCTGAAGAGTTCGCAGGACCGGATTCTGGCCGCGAACCTGCCGCACCGGCTGGCCACGCGCCTCGCCGCCGGAAGATGATTTTCTGCGAACCTACCCGGCAGACGCGGCAAGCCGCGCCTCTACACTCGCGCTCGCAGGTGCTGATCCAGTAGACTGCGAGCATGTCTAGTTCGTTTCCCCCGCACCCCCGTCCTCCCGGCGAATTGTTTCCCAGCAAAAAGCATGAGGCCCCTGAGAGTTACCTGATTGCGCACGTGGATGGTGGCTCGCGCGGCAATCCCGGCCCCGCCGGATACGGCGTGGTCATCACCGACCAGAACCGGCAGAAGGTTGCCAGCCTCAGCGAGTTTCTGGGCCGCCAGACCAACAATTACGCTGAGTACCACGGCCTGCTGGCCGCCCTCAAATATGCGCTCGAGCATGGGCACAAGGCATTAAAGGTGGTGGCGGATTCGGAGCTGCTGGTCAAGCAGATTCGCGGCGAGTACAAGGTAAAAAGCCCGGCCCTGCAGGAACTCCACCAGCAGGCCCGAAACCTGATCGCCAGGCTGGAGTGGTTCTCCATCCAGCATGTGCTGCGCGAACGCAATCACGAGGCCGACCGCTTAGCGAATTTCGCGATGGACAAGGGAATGGGCCGGATTCCGGCATCCGCCGCCGAACCCGCCTCCTCCTCGCACAACACGAGCCTGGCGGGGCAGGAGTTCGAGGGGGTCGTGCGCAACGGGGTGGTCGTGGTCGAGAACTCGCGCTTGCCGGAAGGAACCCGGGTACAGATTCGGGTGCGTCGATAGCCCGGTAGTTGGCAGGTCCAATTCTTCAAGCTGCAGGATAAGGAGCTCTCATGAAGCGTCGCGTGGCAGTGTGCGTCGTGTTCGCCATGGTGGGAACTGCCCTTGGCTTCGCACAGGACTCCCGGCGAACCACGTTGAATGCCGCCATCGATGCACTCTTTGCCGCGCATCCCTTCCAGCAAACCGAAATCTCGCCGGATGGGGCGAAAGTTGCCTGGGTAGAAGGCGGCCGGGGCGCCTGGACGATTCGGGTTGCCCGGCTGGATCAGCCATCGGCGGAACCGCTGCGCATCACCGCATCGCAGTCCGGCTCGGATCCCTCTGAAGGGCACATTGCATGGTCGCCCGACAGCCGTCGCCTTGCCTTCCTTTCCGACGCCGGGTCCCCCGGGCAGTCGCAACTCTGGGTGGAAGACATCGACGAACAGAAACCGCGTACCCTTACGCATCTCACCGGCTACCTCGACGATCCGCAGTGGGCGCCCGATGGCAAGAGCGTCGCTTTCTTGTTCACGGAAAATGCGCCCCGAGTTGGCGGACCGCTCGAGCCGATGACGGTAGAGACCGGGCTCATTGAAAGCAAGGTTTACGAACAGCGGCTGACTGTGGTGGACGCCGCCGGCGGCGAGCTGCGGCAGGTCTCGCCGGCGGACATGTATGTATACGAGTATGACTGGTCGCCCGACAGCCGGACCTTCGCGCTGATTGCCGCTCACGGCGAGGGCGACGCCAACTGGTACGTCGCGCAGTTGTACACCCTGCCCGTCGCAGGCGGCGAGATAAAGTCCATCTACAAACCGCCGCTGCAGATCGGGGTCCCCCGCTGGTCGCCGGACGGCAAGCATGTCGCCGTTATTGGCGGCATCATGAGCGACGAAGGCCTCAACGGCGGCGACATCTTCGTCGTCCCCGCGGAAGGAGGGACGGCCCGCGACGTTACCCCGGCAATTCCTTCATCCCCCGCAGCGCTGCATTGGATTGCGCCCGATCGGATTCTCTTCACCCAGGTCGTAGACGGGGAAACGGGGGTCGCCACGGTTGACCCCGCGTCCGGAAAGATCCATTCACTCTGGCGCGGCCCCGAAACGGTCTCGCGCGGCTGGTCGGTCTTCAAGGGCATTTCCCTTGCCGCGGACCACAAAATATCCGCCGTGATTCGCCAGTCTTTTTCGCAGCCGCCGGAAGTCTGGGCGGGGCCGGTCGGCGAGTGGAAGCAGATCACCCATGTGAATCAACAGCTCCATCCGACGTGGGGAGATGCCCACAGCCTTCACTGGAATAACGGCCAGACCCGTGTGCAGGGATGGCTGCTCTACCCGCGGGACTATGATCCCTCGAAGCGCTATCCGCTGGTGGTCGAGGCGCATGGCGGTCCCGGCTATGCCAACCTGCCGGCATGGCCGCAGTCGTTCTTCGATACTTCCGTGCTCTCCACCTTGGGATACTTTGTCCTCTACCCGAATCCGCGCGGCAGCTTTGGAGCCGGCGAGGCGTTCACGCGCGCGAACGTGAAGGATTTCGGCTACGGCGATTTTCACGACATCCTCGCCGGCGTGGATCAGGTGGTGAAAGACCTGCCCGTGGACAACGACCGCGTCGGCATCACCGGCTGGAGCTATGGCGGATACATGAGCATGTGGGCAGTGACGCAAACGCACCGCTTTCATGCCGCCGTCGCCGGCGCCGGGCTCTCGAATTGGCTGAGCTATTACGGAGAGAACGACATTGACGAATGGATGCCGCCTTTCTTCGGCGCATCCGTGTACGACGATCCGGCAGCGTATGCGAAAAGCGCTCCCATGACCTTCATCAAGAATGTGAAGACGCCGACCCTGGTGCTGGTCGGGGAGCGCGACGGCGAGTGTCCCATGCCCCAGTCGCGCGAGTTCTGGCACGCCCTGAAGACCCTCGGCGTTCCCACACAACTGGTGATCTACCCGAATGAGGGCCACTTCATCGCTCAACCCGAGCACGAGCGCGACATCATCGAGCGCATGGCGGGCTGGTTCGACAAGTATCTGAATGCGAGATGAACCCGCGTGGCTGGCCTCGCGGACTCTGCTGCGCTAGTGCCGTCCGCTCAGAGAGGCTTCGGGGCCGAATGGAGTCCCGCTCACCAACCTGCCATCGGTGGACTGCCGGCTGCCCTTGCCCGGTGCCAGCGCAATCAGCACGACCCCGATGATGCCCAGGGGAAGCACGGCGCGATACAGGTCCATGCGCGGAATCACGTTCTGGTAGGCCTGCACTGCCATGATGCCGCCGTGAACCAGGCTCGACCACGCGGTAAACCCGATCAGGCTCCGATGCGCCGCCGGATTCCGCACCGTCAGAAGAAGGAAGAATCCCAGCGTGATGTAGACGCCCCCGAGCATCTGCTCGGCCGCGCCGGTCTGCATCGTAAGCAGCGGATACAGACCAGCCAGAAACAGCAGACCTACCATCCCCAGCACAACTTGTAGCGCCCGTTGTCGAATCATATGGACCTCCTGAGTAAAACATCCGGGAGAAAAAGTGCGCGATGAAATGCGTACCACTTAGCCGATGCGACTCAACGTGCGTCTGTCATGCGAGAAATCAAATGAAATGCTCCGGCAACGCTCATGAGGGTTGCGCACAGAATCAACCCGGCCAGCACTACCTCACCGATCGTGTTTCCCGCGACGGTGTTCTGCGGGAGAGGTTGATTCCACGCCATGAAGCCGCCCCTCAGCGCCGTCAAGCCATAGAAGGACGCGATGGTTATAGCGAAGATGAATTGCCCGAGCACGGCCAGGAGGAACCAGAAGCTGGCAGATGCTTTCGAAGCATGGTTCGCTCCGGAATTGGCTTTTATGCGGTGATTTAAGACGGCGGTGCTCATCATCGTTCTCCTTGCTGCGCGCGATTCCCTCACGCATGCATGGGACGCGGGGAGCGCAACCGGCGCGCGGCCGTGGCCCGTTCCATCCATCGCTGAACATTCAGACCAAAGACGAGCAGCCACAACATCAGTGCGGCCTCTCCAACCAGGCCTGCGATCGTGCCGTAGGGAACGAGGGAGCTAGCGAGCGCCGGCGAGAGATTCGTCAACCACACCACTCCCGCAAACATCATCAGCACACCCAGAATCCGCGGCAGAAAAGTCGACCGGAACGCGAGGTAGCCGATCAATCCGCAGTAGACCGCGTGCAACACCATCGCGACGTCAATGCCGCGAGGATCCCATCGAAGCGCTTCCAGCGCCAAGCCCGCACAACTGAACCCCACAGCGACCAGGGAGAGTATTCGGCTTACCGGCTGGAAGATGGCGTAGACCAGCAACGTCACGGCGAGATAGCACGCGACTGCGATCAGCCCCAATGCCAGACCCAATGCCAGACCCAGCTTTCCGTGGATCACAAACTCCCCCAGGACCGCCGTAACTATGGCAAACGAATAGAGAGCTCCAGCGATCCTGGCCGTGCAGCGAGGGGATGCTTTTGCGATCTGGCCCGTTTTCAACTCCGCGCTCATATGCGTTCCTCCTTGCGCGAGACATGGGGCCCTCATTGCGGCCGAACTACATCGGTTCGCGGTAGCGGCGCATGCGCACCGCGGCCGCCAGGAAAAGCGCGGTCACCAGCAGGCCGATCCACAGCCCGGGACTGGCCAGAAAGTGTCCTGGGGTGAGGTGCATTCCCGGCTCCATCGGGAACTGATCCGGCGTCATGGGTATTGCCTCAGGGCCGCCAGCCAGGCGGTGTCCGAGCATGGCTGCAAAGTAGTTCGTGTTGAACGCGACCTTCTCGATGAAGCAGACGGCCAGCGGTGGCAGGATCGCCCACAAAAATGCGACGCGGCGCGCCCACGCCGACACCATGAGCATCCAGCCATAGAAGGGCGCGTGCCACAGAATGTGCACCGTCACCAGGTGGTAGAGCAGCATCGCCGAAACCGAGAACAGCGACACCTGGGTCCACAACGTGGCCGGGCTGATGCCGCTGCCTGCCAGCACCGCGCTGCTCAGCAGCAGCATGAGGAACTGCGTCACCACGACCACGGCAAACGTGAACAGCTGCAGGATGACGATCGGAATCGTCGCCTTTGCCAGCACGGTGGTGCGATCGGAAACCGGCAGCGACTTCCAGAACAGGATGCTGCGATCCCGCCGCTCGCCCTGGAACGAATCGAAACAATAGAAGATCGCCACGATAATGGCGGTTCCCATGATCAGCGCCGCCGCGATGTGATACGGCATCACCATCGCCCGGTGCTGGTGCTGCGGGTCCATTGCCAGGTCGGCGCGCATCCTGCGCGGCAGATGGACGGCGCTGATCAGAAAGCCCCCCAGAAAGACGGCCGCCACCGCCAGCGGCGCGAGGTAGATCGAACGGTTCTCCCACAGCTCGCGCCGCACCGACCAATAGTAGGGCCGGGTCGCCGGTGCGACCGCCGCCGCGGCTCGTTGCGGCTCCAACGGAGCGCCGTGGGTGGTGTCGGATTGGGTATTCATCTCGCTGCTCCTTTGGTCGCCCCTGTTTGATTGCCCATGACCGCGACAAACAGGTCGGCAATGCCGGGCGTGCGCACGTCGCCCAGCGTGGCCAGTTTCTGGCGGTCGGCGTGATCGAACATCAGAACGCTGCGGCCGAGCGCTTGCCGTTCGTGCATCGGGCTCAGCGCCCGCGCGGCCGCCACCTGCGCGGGATTCACCGTCACCTCCGCATATCGCGACTCGAGGTCCTCCATGCTGCAATTCAGAACGATCCGGCCGCGATCGATAAACATGAGATCGGTCAGCACGTGCTCGACCTCCTCCACCTGGTGCGTGGTCACGATGATCGTGCGGCTGCGATCGAAATAATCGGTAAGCAGCGAGTCGTAAAACTGCTTGCGGTACAGGATGTCGAGGCCGAGCGTCGGCTCATCCAGCACTAGCAACCGAGCGTCGATGGCCATCACCAGGGCAAGATGCAGCTGGGTCACCATGCCTTTCGACAGTTCCCGGATCTTGCGCTCGTGCCCGATCGAAGTCTTGCCCAGAAATCCTTCCGCCTTGGCGCGATCGAATCGCGGATGCACTCCAGTCAGGTAATCCAGCGCCTGCGAGACCTTCATCCAGCGCGGCAGCACCGCGACATCGGCAATGAAGCAGACGTCGCGCATCAGCAGGTCGCGTTCGGTCCACGGATCGCGTCCCAGCACCCGCAATTCACCCTGGTAGGGAATCAGGCCGAGAATCGCGTTGAGCGCGGTGGTCTTGCCGGCGCCGTTGGGCCCGATCAGCCCGAGGATCCGGCCCTCTTCTACACGCAGGTCAATGCCATCCAGCGCGATCGTCGTTCCGAACGTCTTCCGCAGACCGCGTGCTTCTATGCATGCCATGGCTTCAGTGCTCCTCCTCCGGGGGATTCGGCTCGCCCGTCTTTGACTGCGCTGCTTCGGCCTGCCGGTTGGCCGCGTCCAGCAGCTCTTGCGGACTCAGCCCGAGCCGCTGCATGGTGGCGTAGACCCGCGGCCATTCTTCCGCAAGAAACTTCTGGCGCTCGCCCTGCAGCAGCAGGTTGCGCGCCCCCGCGTTGATGAACATCCCGCGGCCTCTCCGGGTCTCCACTAGGCCCTCGTCCACCAGTTGCTGGTAGCCCTTCAGGACCGTGAGCGGATTCACCCGATACTCGGCAGCGACATTGCGCACGGAGGGCAGTGGATCGCCTTCTTTAAGCACGCCGTCGAGAATCATCGCGACCACGCGGTCCCGCAGCTGGCGGTAAATCGGCTGATTGTCGTTCCACTCGTGGTCCATCCTGGTTTCCCGAATCTTCCTGTGTTCTAGGTTTCTCTAATGGCCGGCATTCTCTTGCCAGAATTGAGCGCGTGTCCCAGAGTGCGGCCGCACCCGCTCGCCGCTTCATTTGGCGCGCTTCAGGTCGAGCAACACGCTCATTGATTTGCCGTCCGCCATCGCGAACTCCCAGAGTTCGGTGTGGTGGCCGGGGTCGATAAAGTTGAAAACGACATGCTGCATGTGTCCCGGCTGCGAACTCAGAAGATTGGTCGCGCGCACGAAATCGAACGAGACGGTCTTGCCGCCCGGCGAGATCGTTCCCACCATGGTGGGCTGATTTCCGGCATCGCAATAATGGGTTAGCAGCAGCCGGTCGCCATCCAAATGGATCATGGTGATCGGATCATCGGGCGCTCCGCCTTGCGTCATTTCGTGCATCAGCGCATTTCCCCGTGAAGTCACGCGCAGCGACACGTGCATCGGTTTGCCGTCGTAGCCGCCTTCCCAGGAGCCTGCCAGGGCCTTCAATTCGTCAAAGGACTTCTGCGCGTCCGACTGGGCCAGAGCCACGGTCGACAGCGAGATCAGCACTGCGGCCAGCATCAGAGTGAGGGTTTTCATGCGGCAATCTCCTTAACTTGTTTCCTCTTCTTGGCCCTGGGGTCGAACCAGCGAAGATCTCAACCCGTTCTATCTAGTGTTATAGTTAACTATAACACTAAAGCATATGCAAGCACTTTCTTCAAAATCTGTGGGATTTCCCCTCATCACTCTGAATACAAAGGGAATTTTGTGTGGAAAGGCGCCTTCAAATCGGCATTAGGATCGTCGATTCGCACCCGTCTGGATTCATTGCCCGCCTCGCCTCGGCCCTGTTGGGTTTCGTGATTTGTCGGAGTTGTGAGGGCTTCGCCCAAGCAGCTGCAAGCGACCCTGATCGGCTTTCCGCCGACGGTGATTCGGTGGCGTCGGCGGAACGCGCAGCACGGAGCGTTGATCACCCCTATGTACGCCCGGCCAGCATTCCGCTTACCCACGAACCGCACGATCGCTCTACGATCCGATCGCTTGATTTGCCGGAAGGTCCGCCTCGGCTGGTTGCCACCCTGGTTGCGGGTGCCGACCATTTCGCGCGAGGTCCACCGGACTCGGAGAGTCGATCGAAGCTGCCGGCGGAAGTGGTCATCCCTCGCTGGATTTCCCTAGTCGCAGATTGTTCGCTGCGCCGATTCCGTCGCGTGTTCTCCGCGCCCGAGTCAAAGACCGCTTCGCTCCGTAATTGTCCCCGCCGCGCGACCGCAGCGGGCCGAGCTCGCAATTGCCATCCTTCTTGCCTGCCGACTAAAATCAATGGTTCCGCTACTGGCGAAGTCCGCGAGGCCCTTTGACCAAGATCACGGCGATTTATCCTGGATCGTTTGATCCCCCGACGAATGGGCATCTGGATTTAATCCAGCGCGGAAGCAAGATTTTCGACGAGCTGGTGGTGGCGGTCCTCCGGAATCTGGAGAAAGCGCCGCTATTCAGCGTAAGCGAGCGCGTCGCCATGCTGGAAAGACTGACCGGCAGCTACTCGAATGTCCGGGTCGACACATTTGACGGGCTCACCGTGGAATATGCCGCGCGGGTGAATGCGACCTGCGTGCTCCGCGGAATCCGCGCCATCAGCGACTACGAGTACGAGTTGCAGATGGCGATGATGAATCGCAAGTTGCGCCCGGAACTCGAAACCGTGTTCATGATGCCCGCCGAGAAGTATTCCTACCTGAGTTCGAAGCTGGTGCGCGAGGTCGCGCAGCTGGGCGGGTCGATCCAGGGTCTGGTGCCGGAACTGGTCGAGCAGGGTCTGCGCGCCAAGCTGGATCCCGCCTACAAGTTGGAGGAGTTTGGCGCCGCTGCGACCAAGGCGCATGTTCGTAAATCCAAGTCGAGGATGAAGGGATGAGCACTGTCACCGAAGTTACGCATCCGATCAAGCTGACCGAACGCATCAACCGCATCGAACCCTCCGCCACCATGGCGGTCGTGGCGGAGGCCGACAAGTTGCGCAGCCAGGGCATCGACGTGGTCGATTTCGGCGCAGGCGAACCCCATTTCTCGACTCCCCAGCACGTGAAAGACGCGGCCATCGGGGCCATCCATGCGAACTTCTCCAAGTACACCGCTGTGGCCGGAACGGCGGAACTGCGCGATGCCATCGTGCACCGCCACAACGTGGACTTCGACTCCGACTACCGCCGCGAGGAGTGCATCGCCTCGGTAGGCGGCAAGCACGCGCTGTTCAATGCGATTTCCGTTCTGATCGATCATGGCGATGAAGTGATCCTGCCGGTGCCCTACTGGGTATCGTTCAAAGACATGGTGCGGTACGCCGGCGGTAACTGCGTGCTGCTCGAAAGCGACGAATCCCAGGGCTTCCGGGTCACGGCCGAGATGGTCGCCCGGCTGGTAACCGACCGCACCAAGCTGATCATTCTGAACTCGCCGTCGAATCCTTCGGGCGCGGTGATGAGTCCCGAGGACATGACCGAGGTGGTGCGGCTCGCGAACCAGCGCGGCATCTGGGTGATCTCCGACGAGTGCTACGTCTATCTGAATTACAGCGGGCGCCGCTTCTCCGTGGGAGCCCTGCGCGAATACAAGGAACGCATGCTGGTCGTGGGATCGCTCTCCAAAACCTATGCGATGACCGGCTGGCGCCTGGGCTACACGCTCGCACCCGCGCCGATCGTGAGCGCCATGGCCAAGCTGCAGAGCCAGTCCACTTCCAACCCGACTTCCATTGTCCAAAAAGCGGCGGTAGCGGCGCTGAAGGGCCCGCAGGAGTGCGTGGAGCAGATGCGGCAGGAGTACATCCGGCTGCGCGATCACGTGGTCGGTGGCCTGCGCGCGATTCCCGGCGTGCAGTGCACGCTGCCCGAAGGAGCGTTCTACGCCTATCCCAATGTCTCGGCGTTCTTCGGACGCGGCGGCATCCGGTCGGCGTCGGATGTCGCCGGCAAGTTGCTACGAGAGGCGCACGTGGCCACCGTCCCCGGCGAAGGTTTCGGCACAAAAGAACACATCCGGATTTCGTACGCGACGACGGCAGCCGAATTGGATCGCGGCCTGGAGCGCATGCGGAAATTTTTTGCGGCACTGTGAGTGCGAAGCCGGCCGGATACATCCGTTTTCGGCGATTCTGCTACCAATATGGAGTGGCCCGGCCGCCGGGAATGGCGGCCGGTTTTGCATGGTCGCTTGCTACAAACGTCAAATGAGCAATTTGTATCCAGTGCGGATGCTGCCGGTGTTCGACCCGCGGCCGTGGGGCACGACGAATCTCGCGCCCATTTATCCGGAGCACAAGTTCGAGGAAAAAATCGGTGAGTCCTGGCTGACCGGCGATCGTTGCAAGGTGGCCAACGGCCCGCTGGCGGGAAAAACGCTGGCCGAACTCAGCACGCAGTACGGTCGGCAATTCGTAGGGGACGCGGCGCGCGATCCGGAACGCTTTCCCTTGCTGCTCAAATTTTTGTTCCCGCACGAGAAGCTCTCCGTGCAGGTTCACCCCGACGATGCGCAGGCGCAGCGCACCGGCCAGCCGTGGGGCAAGACCGAGTGCTGGTACGTGGTCGCCGCCCAGCCGGGCTCGCAAGTTGCCATGGGGCTGAAGCTTGGCGTCACCCGCGCCGAGTTTGAGCATTCGATTCGCGAGAATCGCGCGGAAGAGTTGCTGCGCTGGATCAACATCTTCCCGGGCGAAATGATCTATGTGGCGGGCGGAACGGTGCATACGCTGGGCCCGGGCTCGATCCTGGTAGAAACCCAGCAGCAGTCGGATTGCACCTATCGGCTGTATGACTATGGCCGCCCGAGGGAACTGCACTTGGAAGATGGAGTAGCAGCCATCAAGGAGAAAGTCGCTTCCGGGAAAGTGGTGCGGCCGGCCCCGGTCACGCTGAATGGCGGGAAGAGCCGGCGGGCGGCCATGATCGCGGCGCCCTATTTTGTCGTCGATCTGTTCGAACTCCACGAGCCGCAGGCGTTTTGCACGGCTGACGATTCCGGCAAGAGTTCGGTGCAGATCCTGGTGGCAGTGGAAGGCTGCGGGATTGTGGAAGCTCCAGGAATGGAACCCGTAACCTTGGCGAAAGGGGATGCCGCCGTGATCCCGGCAAGCGTCGCGAAGTTCGGCGTGCGGCCGCAGTGGAACGTGGAATTTTTGAAGGCATACGTGCCGGGCCGTACTCTGCCCGAGCCTGAGACGCGGTTGTGAGTCATTCGCTCACGATGTCCAAGAACCCGAAAATTGATTTCTATCCCGTGATTCTGGCCGGCGGTCGCGGCACGCGCTTCTGGCCGCTCAGCCGCCGGCGCCGCGCCAAACAATTGCTCGCGCTCGACGGCAAGCAGACCATGGTCCAGCAGACCGTGGCGCGCCTGCTCCCGCTCGCCAGGCGCGACCGCTTCTGGGTGATCACCAACGACGATCTCCGTCCCGCCATCCTGCGGCAGTTGCCGCGAATCGACAAGCAGCGCGTGCTCGCCGAGCCCGTCGGCCGCAATACCGCACCCGCGATCGGGCTCGCCGCATTCCTGCTCCTGCGCGAGAAGCCGGAGTCGGTCCTGGGATTGTTCCCGTCAGACCACGTGACCAGCGAGGATAAGCTTTACCAGCAGACGATCCAACGCGGGGTCGAGCTGGCGGCGGCGGGCGAGAACATCATTGTGCTCGGAATTCACCCGAGTCGGCCCGAAACCGGGTACGGCTATATCGAGGTCGGCGCGAACTTCAACGGCGGCGCCATGCGGGTACGGCGCTTCACCGAAAAGCCGAACGCCCAGCGCGCTGCCGAATTCATCGCTGCCGGCAATTATTACTGGAACAGCGGCATGTTTCTCTGGAGCGCTCGCACCCTGGCGAACGCCTTGCGTGAGCACTTGCCGAAGACCGCGGCCCTGCTCGAGGAAATCGCGGCCGCCTTCGGCAAGTCGAAGTTCCGCACTGTGCTTCAGCGGTTGTATCCGAAGTGCGAGAACATCAGCGTGGACTATGCGCTGCTGGAGCCCCGCTCCGCCAAGGGCGAGGATCGCTCCGGCATCCTCTGCCTGCCGGCGAATTTTGGGTGGAACGATTTGGGATCGTGGACCGCGTTGCACGAGCATCAGGCGTCGAAGAAAGCGCCGCCGGAAGGCAACCTCATCGACAGCGCCGGGCAGTTCGTGCTGGATGCCAGTGGCAACTACATCCACGCCCCGGGCAAGTTCGTGGCCGCCGTCGGAGTGGACGACGTGGTTGTCGTGGATACCGGAGACGCGCTCCTGATCACCACCCGCGACCGCGCGCAAGACGTTGGCAAGGTCGTAAAGTATCTGGACGAGAAAAAGCTGAAGCGCCTGACATAGAAAGCTGCGAGCTTCGGGCTACGAGCTGCGAGCGAACCCAGAAGGGCCAATGCCGTCTCAGAACACGCGGTACTGGATCGGTGAGCATGTTCGAATCAGAAACTGCACGCTCGTAGCTCGCAGCTCGTAGCTCGCAGCCAGATTTTATGCCTGATATCAAGTTCGGAACCGACGGCTGGCGCGGCATCATTGCCGACGACTTTACCTATGACAACGTGCGCCGGGTGAGCCGCGCGATCGCCGCCTATGTTCTGAAGAACGAAGACGCTCGGCGCGGAGTCGTAGTCGGTTTTGATACCCGCTTCGCTTCCCAAAACGCCGCCCGCGTGGCGGCCGAAGTGATTGCCAACGCCGGTATTGCAGTCCAGCTTGCAAAAGAAGCCGTCCCAACCCCCGCGGTTTCCTTGGCGGTGAAGCAGCGCGGCGCGGCCGGCGGCGTCGTGATCACCTCCAGCCATAACCCCTGGAACTGGAATGGGGTCAAGTTCAAGGGAAAGTTTGGCGGCTCGGCCACGCCTGCCATCATGAAGAAAATTGAAGAGGCGATGCGGACCGACGCCATGCCGGCCGCGACTCCCGCCGCCATCGAGGAAGCCGACCTGAAACGGCCGCACATGGAAACGGTCCGCGCGTTTGCCGACATGGATCTGATCGCCAGGGCGAAGTTCAAGTTCGCCATCGACTCCATGCACGGCTCCGGGCGCGGCGTGCTCGCCCAGATTTTCAGCCAGGATGGCATCGATCACGTCGCCATTCGCCAGGACATGAATCCGCTCTTCCCCGGCATCAACCCCGAGCCCATCGAGCCCCACGTCGCCATGCTGCAGAAAACCGTGACCAAGCAGAAGTGCCACGCCGGGTTTGCCACCGATGGCGACGCCGATCGCATCGGCGCCGTCGCCGAAGACGGCAGCTTCGTCGACTCGCACAAATGTTTTGCCGTGCTGCTGCGCTGGCTGCTCGAGCGCAAACGCTGGCCGGGCGACGTGGTGCGGGCTTTCAATACGACCCGCATGCTCGATCGTATCGCCGCCAAGCACGGCCGCACGCTGCACGAGTGCCCGATTGGCTTCAAATATATTGCCGATCTGATGATGGAGCGGGAGATCGTGATCGGCGGCGAAGAATCCGGCGGCATCGGCTACTCGCGCTACCTGCCCGAGCGCGACGGCATCCTGAACTCGCTGTTGCTGGCCAACGTCATGGCCGAGGAGAAAAAGCCGCTTGGGCACCTGGTCGCCGACCTGCAACGCGAGTTCGGTCCTCATTATTATGGCCGCCGGGACCTGCACATTCCCGACGAGGTGAAGCGCGCCGCCATCCAGCGCGCCCAGGCCGACGGCACCGGCCAACTGGGCCGCTATAAAGTGCTGAAGAAAGAGAACATGGACGGAGTGAAATTCTTCCTCGAGGCATCTAAAGAAGGCAACGGAGCCGAGCCCTGGATCCTGTTCCGGGCTTCGGGAACCGAGCCGCTGTTGAGGCTGTACGCGGAAGCGGCCTCAAAACCATTGGTGGAGGAGATTCTGGGCCAGGCTGAGGCATTCGTAAACCGTGCGATCTGAAGGAGTCTCCGCCAGTCCAGTACTCCAGTCCCACTGGCCAATACACTGTTGGGCGTCGAGCGGGAGCCCGAGAGCTGCCATAATCATGCCAACCACACGATGAGATTTGCCGATGACAGTTCGATGATCGCCAGCGATTCTCCCGAGGCTCGCCGCTACAACCGCACCCGGCGCTGGCTCGAGGTCGGCGATTTCGTGCTTGGGCTGGGGTTTCTGCTCGCCCTCCTGCTCACCGGCTGGACCGGTCACCTTCGCGACTGGGCCTACCGCGCGGCATTCCAGAACTACTCGTTCGCGGTCTTGTTCTACGTGCTCATGCTGATGCTGCTGGCCAAATTCCTCGGCTCGCCCATCGATTTCTACGCTTTTCGCCTGGAGCGGCAACACCATCTTTCCACCCAGAGGATGCGTGCCTGGCTCAAGGATGAGGGCAAGGGATTCCTGGTCGGCTTCGTAATCGCAGCCATCGTCACTGAGCTTCTGTATTTCACCATCCGGCAGTTTCCCGAGGATTGGTGGATGATTGCGTGGGCCATCTTCATGGTGCTGTTCGTGGTGATGGCGCAGGTCGCGCCGCTCGTGTTGTTTCCGATCTTCTACAAGTTCGAACCCCTGGAGAACGAGGAGCTGAAGCGCCGCCTCACCGGCCTGGGAGAGAAGGCCGGCACGCGCGTCCGCGGGATATACAAGTGGCACCTCTCGGAGAAAAGCAAGAAAGCCAATGCGGCCCTGACCGGATTAGGAGCGACACGGCGCATCATCCTCGCTGACACGCTGCTCGATAACTACTCCGACGACGAGATCGAAGCCGTCCTGGCCCACGAACTTGGCCACCATGTCCATCGGCACATCCTGAAGAGCATTTTCGTGCAGGCGGGCATCACGCTTTTTGGCTTCTGGGCGGCGAATTATGTGTTGCATCTGGCAATCGAGCGCTGGGGGATGTTCGACACGCTTTCTGACTTTGCCAACCTGCCGCTGCTGGTGCTGGTCGCGACCATCTTGTCATTTCTTCTGATGCCCGCCTTGAACGCCTACTCGCGCTTCAACGAGCGCCAGGCCGACCGTTACGCCTTCAAGTCGATCCCCAGTGTCGAGCCGTTTATTACATCAATGAATAAGCTGGCGACCCAGAACCTGGCCGAGCGCCAGCCCTCGCGCTGGGTCGAGTGGTTCTTTCATTCGCATCCGGCGATCTGGCGGCGCATCGCGGCGGCTGAGGCCTGGAAGCCGCGGATGGCTGCCACGCAGCATTAATCTCGAACCGTCAGCGCGGACTCTTCAGAATCGCCGCCACCCGTTGCAGATCTTCCTCGGTATCCACTCCAACCGTATCGAATTCCGTCTCGGCAACGTGGATCGCGATTCCGTTGTCCAGGAAGCGCAACTGCTCGAGCCGCTCGCTCTTTTCCAGCGAAGATTCCGGAAGCGTCACGAAGCGATCGAGCGCCGCCTTGCGAAACGCGTAGAAGCCCAGGTGCTTGAAATAAGGCGGATGCGCCTGGTCGCGATCGTAGGGAATCGTCGCCCGCGAAAAATACAATGCGCGCCCCGAACTGTCGGTGACCACCTTCACCGCATTAGGGTTCGCAATGTCGATGGCGGCCGTCCGGACCTTGAGCGTGCCGACCTGCACCGATTCGTCGCGCATCACGCCAAGCAAGGAAGCAATGTGCTCGGGCCGGGTCAAAGGTTCGTCGCCCTGCACATCGACATACACATCCGCCGGTTCCGCACATGAGACTTCCTGCACGCGCTCGGTTCCGCTCGCATGCTTCGGCGAGGTCATGCGCGCATGCCAGCCGTGCTCGCGGCAAACGCTCAGGATTTCCTCCGAATCAGTGGCGACAATAACATCGGCGAGCAGCGGCGATCTCCGTACACCGTTGTAAACATGGCCGATCAGCGGCATTCCAGCGATGTCGCGCAGCGCCTTTCGGGGCAAGCGCGTGGAAGCCAGCCGGGCCGGAATGATGGCAATGGCTCGCATGGGGACTGGTCAGTTTGCGGGTTTGCGCGCACACATGCAACCCATAAGGCGAGCGCTGGTATTTCGCACGACACTCGTCGCGTGCCCGGCCAAGGTTTGACACTATGCAACGACCACTTTTAGAATCAAACAGTTGAACTCGGCGCGGCAGTCTGAGAAATGCGCCGATCCCCAGGGAATTAGCCCATCCCGTCTCGCCTTTCGAGATTCTCCAAGTTGGCGGTGTAGCTCAGGTGGCTAGAGCGAGGGTCTCATAATCCCTAGGTCGTCGGTTCGAGTCCGACCGCCGCCACCAATCCTGCCTCGCGAAAAATCCCGCGCCTCGCCCCTATCCCAAAGCCCAAAGCCCAAAGCCTGAAGCCCAAAGCCTGAAGCCCAAAGCCTGAAGCCCAAAGCCTGAAGCCCAAAGCCTGAAGCCCGCCCTACAGCGGTATATTCCCATGCTTCTTCGGCGGGTTCTTATCGCGCTTGGTTTCCAGCATCTCGAGCGCCTGGATCAGCTTCTTGCGCGTCTCTCGCGGCTGGATGACTGCATCGACATACCCGCGGTCGGCGGCGACGTAGGGGTTGGCGAAGCGCTCGCGGAATTCTTCGATCTTCTCGGCGCGCATCGCCTCGCGATTCTCCGCCTTCTCGAGTTCGCGCTTGTAGACGATATCCACCGCGCCCTCCGGCCCCATCACCGCGATCTCGGCCGTCGGCCAGGCATAGTTCACGTCGGTGCGAATGTGCTTGGACGCCATCACGCAATACGCGCCGCCATACGCCTTGCGCGTAATCACCGTGACCTTCGGCACCGTGGCTTCGGCAAAGGCAAACAGCAGCTTGGCTCCGTGCTTGATGATGCCGCCGTATTCCTGCGTGGTTCCGGGCAGGAAGCCGGGCACGTCTTCAAAGGTCACCAGCGGGATGTTGAAGCAATCGCAGAAGCGCACGAAGCGCGCGCCCTTGATCGACGCGTTGATGTCGAGCGTGCCCGCCAGCATCGCGGGCTGGTTGGCGACGATGCCCACTGAGCGCCCATTCAGCCGCGCGAACCCCACCACGATGTTCTTCGCGTAGTGCTCCTGCACCTCGAAGAAGTAGCCGTCGTCGATCACCCCATGAATCACGTCTTTGATGTCGTAAGGCCGGTTCGATTCGGCCGGCACCATCTTGTCGAGCGCGGGATCGGCGCGGTCGATCGGATCGGTGCACGGACGGCGCGGCGGATCTTCCAGGTTGTTCGACGGAACGAAGCTCAGCAGCTCACGCACCATCGAGAGGCACTCGGCATCGTCGTGCGCCATGAAGTGCGCCACTCCCGAGGTTTCATTGTGCGTGATGGCCCCGCCCAGCTGATCTTTCGTGACCTCTTCGTGGGTCACCGTCTTGATCACATCCGGCCCGGTGATGAACATGTACGACGTGCGGTCGACCATCAGGATGAAGTCGGTAATAGCGGGCGAATACACGGCACCGCCCGCACACGGCCCCATGATCGCCGAGATCTGCGGCACCACGCCGCTGTACAGCGTGTTGCGCAGAAAGATGTCGGCGTAGCCGGCCAGCGACATCACGCCTTCCTGGATGCGCGCGCCACCCGAGTCGTTCAGGCCGATCAGCGGCGCGCCCATCTTGGCGGCAAGGTCCATGATCTTCACGATCTTGCCCGCGTTTGCCTCCGAGAGCGATCCGCCAAACACGGTGAAGTCCTGCGCGAACAGAAACACCAGCCGCCCCTCGATGCGCCCGTAGCCGGTGATGAAGCCGTCACCAAAATACTTCTGCTCGGCCATGCCGAAGTCGTTGCAGCGATGCGTGACCAGCTTGTCGGTCTCCTCGAACGTGCCCTCGTCGAGCAGAAACTCGATGCGCTCGCGCGCCGACATCTTGCCTTCCTTGTGCTGCTTCTCGCGGCGCTGCGTCCCGCCGCCTTCCAGCGCCAGCCGATCGCGCTTCTTCAGCTCTTCCAGCTTCTGTTCGAGGTTCATGGGGAGAGATTATAGGCGAGGGACGCCCCATCCTCCTTGGGAGGAGCGACACTGGAGCGAACAAAGACGCTGTCAGAGTTCGGGGAGGTGCAGACGGGTAAGCGGTCCCTTCGACTTCGCTCAGGGCGAGCCTTCCGCTGATTCGGCTGGCGCCTCACTGCGGTCAGGATTACAGGTGGAGGATCGCTCTCGACGAGACGAACTTACGCTCCGGCGGCCATCGCCTTCCCGGTAACTTGCGCCTCGAGTTCAGGAGAGCACTTCAAGGTCAAACCGCAAAGATTGCAGCGGATCAAGTGCTTGCTCCCCAGCGGAATCACCGGAATGAAGAACAGCGTGAAATACTTCTTCACTTCCATCGCCGTGAATACGGTGCGCCGCGCGCACTTGGTGCAGGGATATTCGACTTGCTTGATACCCCTGGTTTTCGTTCGCAGGCCAAAAAAGAAGAACATACCTACACTCCTCGCGCGCACGGCTATTGGCAAATCGTGTCGCACGATAGCAGGGAACGATTGGATTGGCTGCGGTACGAAAGGGCTTGGTCATCCGGGGCGGCGTTGGCCGTTCGATAGAGCGTTGGAGCGACGGGCGTCCTCGCCCGTCCGGACGAAAGTCTGCAGAGAAGATTGCGGCTGCCCGCGCAATGCAATTTCTTAGTCAGGGCGAGAATACACGCCAACGCCCAGACGGGCGAGGACGGGCGAGGACGCCCGTCACTCCACCGCTGAGAAATTGACTCGGCTGCTTCGAAGGAACCACACGTTCCTGCCGGGCTCGCGCCCGGCCGCGCAGGCGAGGCGCCTGCGCCTACACAGGGGAATGTGGAACAAAGAAAATCTAGTCGTCGGCCCCGCTCATGCCCAGCGGCTGATAGCGATATTGCTTGCCGTCCCAGAACAGCACCGAGTCCACCGAGGTGCTTTCGGCTTCTTCGGCGAAGATGGCGTTGATCATCTTCTTGCGCAACTGCAGGCGGCGCACCGTGATGTTCTTGAACGGCATGTTGATGATCACGAACTTTGCCTTGGGAGTTTCCGAACGCCACGCATCGGCGCCCGCGCCGTGAATTACCAGGATGACCTGGTTCCGGGTCTGCAGGTCTTCCGAGCCGAAGGCCAGCGTCAGCTTCGGATCGCCATAACCGTAGAAGGCGTAATACGGATCGATCACCCGGTAAGTGTGCTCGCCGGCGTCGAGCATGGGCTTTTTGCTTCGGGCGGCGATCACCAGGTCGTCCACCCCATCGCCGTCAATGTCGCGCACGAACGGCGTCGAAAACGACACCAGCGAGAACTCGTCGCCGAAGGCCTTGTGGATGAAGTCGTCATCCACGTGCACGCTGGCTGGGGCGGAAGTGGCAGCGGTTGGCGCGTGGGTCGCGGGCAGGGCTGGCGGTTGTTGCGCGGCAGCCGTCCACAGAAGGCCGGGCGTGAGCACGGCGCAGGAGAGCAACATGCGAAGGTAACCCGTCATGCGGTTACTCTAGTCCGGAACCCAACCCGAGGGTAGAGTACGACGAGGTTACGGAAGGGCGTGCACCGCGGGGATGGCCCGGGGTGGATTCCCGGTTTCCCGATGAGCATCTCGAGCCAACCGGGGAGTGGAGGGCTCACCTAGTCGAGCGCAGCGGCGATCGCAGGCGCTGTCAATTCCCCGGTCCAACCATTCCCGTCAAACCATTCCCCGTCCAATGCTGTCATGCTGAGCGGAGTGAGGCGCCAGCCGAACGCAGTCGAAGCACCCCTTATCGCATATGCCATTGGAGACCGCGAGAGTGTTTCCGATGTCGAGGGCCACCTGCGTAAACGCGAAAGAGACTCCGTGAACGGTCCGGTCTCGTTCTTGCGGAATTGAATTCGGGGATGCGAAGGAGGCCAGTCTGCGGTTGGATTCAAACGCGCCAATTGCCGGAAGATATTGCGCGCGAAATTTTCCCGCGCACTTTGCATAAAGCTAAATTTCTAATAGGATGCGTTATACGCGCGTTCTGGCCTGGCGGATGACCTCCGGGCCGTCCGAGGAGCCAGCTCGCGCTTGTAGGGCTTCTAATGGCGATTAAAGGCCATCGTGGAGAACGGTCAGGCCGCCCTTGGGCGCTTCGCGACCGCCAGTTTGGCGGAAAATGTGCCATAGCAACGAGCTAACATTTTGCTAATCAGAAGCTTACCCGGTTCTTGCCGACCCTTCGTCGGCCGACCGCTCGGGGACGCGGCTTTTGGGAGAGAGCGAATCGGGGCTGGGGCACCGCACGGGCTGAGGGATCCCTTCGACTTCGCTCAGGGCAAGCTTTCGACTCCGTTCGGCTGCGCCTTCACTACGCTCGAGATGACAGGGCGAAGTTAAGAGGGGTGGTCCATGCTGCAGGATGACGATGCGCGCTTGGAGCTACAGGGGTGCGTCTGCTAGCGGAAGTGCTCCCAGCCCTCGGGCTGCAAGATACACTTGCGGCCATCGGCGCCGATCGCGAGCATCTTCTGTCCCCGCGTAATCTCCCCGATCCTTGTCACGGCCACGCCGGCAATTTTCTCCGGCACTCGTTTCCGGGCGGGCGCGGTGAACAGGAGTTCGTAGTCGTCGCCGCCGTGCAGGGCGAATGAGGGATCGACCGGCTTGCCCCTTTTCCCGATAAGTGCTCGCGGCAGGGCTTCGACCAGAATCACTGCCCCCACCCCCGACTCCTCACAAATGTGGCTGAGGTCGGTGGAGAGGCCATCGCTCAAGTCAATCATCGAAGATGCGAGCCGCTTGTCGCGCAACACTCTCCCAATCGCCACTCGCGGAATCGGATGGAAGTGCCGCGGGTAGTCAGCCTCGCGAACTTTGCGGCCGGACTGCAGCATCCGATCGAGGGCCGCACCCCCCGCCCCCAGTTCGCCAGTAACATAAATCCCATCACCCGGCCTGGCTCCGCATCGCAGAATCGCCCGGCCTCTCGGAACCGAGCCCACCACCACAATGTCGGCCAGAACGCCGGCTGGCGATTGTGCCGTATCCCCACCCGCCAGCGGCACCCCAAACTCGCGCGCTAACTTCAAGAATCCCCGAAGGAATCCGTCCACCCATCGCTGAGGCCGGCGAGGCGGCAAGGCCAGCGACAGGAAAGCGGCGACCGGCTCCCCGCCCATGGCGGCGATGTCGCTCAGCCCGCGGGTCAGGCAACGGTGGCCGACCACCTCGGGCGAGTGCCAGTCCAGACGGAAATGCACGGCTTCGAGCGAAAAGTCGGTGGTGACCAGGATTTCGTGGCCCGGGGGGACCCGAAGGACGCTGCAGTCGTCGCCAATCCCCTGGATCACGCCGCGGCCGAGGCGGGCCTGCGCGCGAATGCGGGCGATCAGAGCTCGTTCCGAGACAGGCATGACAGGCCCCCAATATAGCTGGAAATGGACACCGCCCTCCGGCATTCCCGGAACGGCAAGTCGTTCAGACGGTAACTCTGACCTGTGGGTCAGGGGCCTAGACCCGGCCTTGGTAACCGTCCGGGCGGTCATCCATCGTTGACAGGGGGGAATCCAGTTTGTTACCTTTTCCTAGCTGTTTCCATTAACCTTTGGCCGAGGGCAAGTCCTGCAACCGGCGAAGTTTGCAGGCGAAAGAGGCTTTTGGCCTTACCCGGTTCCGTAGGTAGTGCACGCATCAAAACACCCCGGCATGGGGGCGTGGCTTAGGAAATCGGGATGCTGTACTGGGCTCCTGTATTTGCAGGCCGCTCTGGCATGGTTGTGACCAAAAGCTTCTGAACGGAAAGGGCTCTGTTTGCGTAAGCGCTACTACATTTTATTTGTCGCTCGTGACAACGACGGGCAGCTACGCAAAATCCCGATCCCGGTTCACTATCTCTATATTTTCGTGGTCGGCGCCGCCATCGGGTTCCTGAGCCTGACCGGAATCGCCAGCTCCTACACCCGCATGCTGCTGAAGGTTTCCCGTTACAACAAGCTGCGTGCGGAAAAGGACGACCTGACCAGCCGCTACTCGCGGTTGGAGCAGGTGGCTAAAGAGCGCGACGTGCAGGTTGCGTCGCTGGGTTCGCTGGCCAGCGAAGTCTCGTCCTTGTACGGCTTGAAGTCGGACAACACCCTGGTGGCCGCGAACCAGGACCAGGTGGCCGACGCCCAGGTCAGCTCCTCCCTCGATCAGCTTTACGCTCTGAAGAATTCGGCTCTGACCGGAGCCACCACCACCGGCATCTCGCTGGGCCTGACCCGCAACGTCACCACCGCGGACTGGTTGAAGGCGAACTCGGCCCCGAACCTGTGGCCGGTGGAAGGCCAGATTACCGGATCGTTTGGCGAGCGCACGGATCCGTTTAACGGGGAGGGTGCGTTCCATACCGGCGTCGATATCGGCGCGGCGGTTGGGCAGCCGGTGATTGCCCCGGCCGACGGCGTGGTCACCTTTGCTGACTTCATGGGCGGATATGGCCGGGCAGTGATCATCGATCACGGCCATGGCATTGCCACCCGCTACGGACACTTGGCCAGCTTCGCCGTCGTACCCGGACAGCACGTGCGCCGCGGCGACACCATCGCTTACGTTGGCCTCAGCGGACGCAGCACCGGTCCCCACCTCCACTACGAGGTCCGCATCAACGACACACCGGTAAATCCCTACAAGTACCTGCGCATCAACCTGGCGCATGCCGGGGGCGGCTTCGCCGCAGGCAGTTAGGGAAGAACGTCGTTGGTCCTTGGTCCTTGGTCGGCGGCCTCCTTCCTCCACCCAAACCTTTCTTCGACGGTTGAGCCCTCTCGTTGAAGCCTGGCCGGCTTCAATGGTCGCGCCAACGTGCTAACGACCAACGACCAACCCGCCCTATCCCCCAGTCGGGCAATTGTGGAGGGCCGCGGCCTGTGATATCCAGTGTCGCTGACGGTCCTGCGGGTGATGGCGGACCGCTTGGGTTTGCGACATGCATTTAATGAAGTTGTTGGTCATTCTCCTGCTGCTGGCGGTCTCGGCCAGCGCCGAACCGACTTACCTCACGCTGCTGAACGAGGTCAGTTCCAAGATGGCGACCGGCTCCCCGTTCTCGGCGCGCGACGAGGCTTCCGGCAAGGTCTATACGGGCTATGTGGTTACGCAGAAGGCGCGCAACTTTCTGCGGCGGGGCTGGATCCGGCTTACGTTTGACGAGCCGATCCGAGTAGTGGACCCTACGGGGGAGGGCGTTTTTCACCCTGGCCACAAGCGGCAGATCATCCTGGTGGGAACCACGCCCCTGATCGCCAAGCTGGCCGACGATGCGGTGGATACGAGCATCGGGTCGGGCAAGGCGCGGGTGGTCGGCGCCGCCGCGGGCGCGGGCGCGTTGTTTTTCATGAAGGGCGGGAACATCACGCTGAAACCCGGATATAAGCTGCAGGTGGAAGCGGTGCGGTGAAGGCGGGTCGTTAGTCGTTGGTCGTTGGCTTTCGGTCGTGGAGTGACGGGCGTCTCGCCCGTCCGCCGGGCGGGGACGCCCGGCTCTGCATTGATCGCGTATGGCGACCCACGCTACTGTCTTAGCCCCATCCAGACTTCTGACACCACCAACGAGTTCCCGGGATTTTGCGGATCGTACTTCACCGAGGTAGGCAGTCCCAGCCGGCAGGAGTGCAGGTTGATCCGCTGGCGCAGGTAGGTGACATCCTGGGATGCCTCATAGGAGACGCCGGCGACGTCGTACTGATAGATCAGCATGGTGGCCGAGCGGTGTTCGTTGAAGGGAAGTTCCTGGACGTCGATGACCGTGCCGTCGGTGATGCGGCCGACCTGGTCGATGAACTCGCGGCGCTTGCGCTCGAGCTCTTCCGGGCTCTTCGGCTTACGGCGCAACAAAAAATACATCACGAAGGCGATGCCCGCACCGCCCGCCGCCAGACTGTAGAGTCGAAATGGATTCATGACTGCCGACAGGAAAGCGACCGCGCTGGGGGACGACATCCTGAAACATCAGCATAAGCCCGAACTGCCAAACGCGGAAGAGGGCGGGACGTTACCAATGGGAAAGCCGGTGTTACAGGCTTCTTGTTCGGCAAGTTGAGTTTCGTCTACTCGTCGGCGACGGGATTGCGCAGCGCGCCCACGCCTTCGACGGTGACCTCCACCACATTTCCCGCGACCACCGGACCGACGCCTTGCGGTGTGCCGGTGGCGACCAGGTCCCCGGCTTCGAGCGTCATGGCCTGCGAGATGTATCGCAGCACGACATCGAGGGGGAAGATGAAGTCGCGGGTGTTGCCGTCCTGGCGGACCTCGCCATTCACTCGTGTCTGCACGCCGACGCCCGCCCAGGGATCAATCTCGTTGGCGACTACTGGCCCCACCGGACAGAAGGTGTCAAAACCCTTGGCCCGGGTCCACTGGCCGTCGATTTTCTGCAGATCGCGGGCGGTGAAGTCATTCACGCAGGTGTAGCCAAGAATGTAGGGCCGCACGTCTTCGCCTTCGGGAAGCTTGTGGCAGCGCTTGGCGATGACGACCCCGAGTTCGCCTTCGTAGTCGGTGCGCTGCGAAATGCGCGGCCGGAGGATCGTTCCCTCCGGCGCATTCAATGCGGATGGCGGCTTAAAAAACAGCAACGGCTCCTTGGGGACCTCATTGCCGAGTTCATTGGCGTGCTCGCGGTAGTTGCGGCCCACGCAGACGATCTTCGATGGATTCACTGGGGCGAGCAGCGTGGCATCGGCGAGAGAAACCGGCTCCATGGGCCGCGTGTGCAAGTCCTCAAGATCGCCCACGCTCTCGGGCGGGGTGACGATCCAGCGCGTGATGGCATCGCGGCCGGCTACCGACTCCACCAGCCCGTAGTGGCTTCCGTCGCTCGATTGAAACCGGCAGTATTTCATGGGGATCTAGGATAGCAGGAGGCGGGAGGGGCTTTGGGCTTCGAGCTTTGAGCTTCGAGCTTTAGGAGTGCGAACGAGTAAGAGCTGTGAGCCGATAGCTGAGAGCGCTGTTCGCCGCTCGAGCAGAAACACTTTCGAGGTTTCCGATGGCGCACGCGATAAGGGGTGCTTCGACTGCGTTCGGCTGGCGCCTCACTCCGCTCAGCATGACAGCGCGATAGCTGAGAGCTGAAAGCTGAGAGCTGAAAGCTGAAAGCTGATCGCTGATCGCTGTTCACGGCACCGTCTCACTGGTCTCATCGGAGCGTGCGCTCTCATTGCCGTGCAGGTCGACGGCTGAGACAGAGTACCAGTACGTCTTTCCGGAGGCGATGTTGGCGTCCCGGTAGGTTGGCGTCTTCACCAGTTCCAGGCTGATCTTCATCGCCGTCCCGCTGGCTTCCCGACGGTAGACGTTGTATCCGGCGAGGTCGGCGTCGGTGTCGGGAGCCCAGATCACATCGATATACGGAGCCTGGCCGGGACCGGAGAACACGGCCTGCAATCCGCTTGGAATCGCAGGCGGAAATATGTCGTGGGTGAAGACTTTGACCGGGGGACTGTCGTCTCCCTCGACTTCAATCTTGTCCGAGCACGTCTCGAGTGGCGCGCCGTTCGGACACGGGTGGCTGCCCGTAGTCACAACCGTGACGACCGTGACCCAGTATTCGTAAGTCTTTTCCCAGGCGAAGGTATGGTCCACCATGGTGGGACGGGGATCCATGCCGCGCACGACTTGCCCGATGACGGTGCGCTCCTGCGTGTTTTCGGTGCGCCGGTAGAGCCGGTAGAAATAATTTATGGGCGACATGGGGAGAGACAGCAACTCACCCTGCCAGCTGAGCACGACGCCATCGGAGGTCAGGTCAGCGTGCAGACCGCCGGGGGGCGGGACGGTGGGAGCCATGGACACCTGCACCTGGTTGGAGAGGCCTGCCCCGCGATTGCTGTCGTTCAAGGGCGCCACGGCGTAAGTGATGGTCTTTGTGGGATTCTGCAGTTGCAGGTCCGTGGGCAGCAAGTCGACAAAGCTTTGCTCGATCTTGCCCTTCTCGCCGGGCTTCGGCGGAGGCGGGCTGGCCTCGGGCGCCACGGTGCCGACGGGCGTCCCGCAATCGCTCATCGTGACCTGCGAGCTGCGGCAGATCAGAGTGACTCCGCGATGGCGCACGGTTTGCCGGTCGATGGTGCGCTCGGGCAGTGTCCAGGAGAGGGTCACGCGGTCGCCCTTGCGGAATGCGCGTAAGTCGGCTGGCGGCTTGGGCAGTTCGAGCGAGGGCGGGAGGGGCACACCCACCGAGGCGCACCCCGACAGCGTGACACTGAGCGCGAGCGCAAGGCATGCGCTCAGAAGTTGGCGGAGCCAGTTCATCGAGCGAAGTTATGAGCCTAACACGGCCGCTACGAAGCGTGATTTGCAGCGCCGGGTGGCACCCGTCAGACCTGGAGCCCGATGGAGCGCATCAGTTCGAGGCCGTTGCTCTTGGTGATGATGCCCTCGCGCAGGCGATAGTCGAATTTCATGCGCCCATTTTCAAGCTCATCCTGGAAGTGAACGTTGTGCAGGTGGGCGCTGACCGAGCCGTCCATCTCGGTCAAGGCGAGGTCATGGGTGCTGATCAGCCCAATGGCGCCGCGGTGGACCAGGGCCAGAATGATGCCTTCGGCGCCGATTCGGCGATCTTTCGAGTTGGTGCCTTGCAACAGCTCGTCGAGCAGGAAGAGAACGGGGAGAGCGCCGGCAGCGAGATCGAAAATCTGGCGCAGACGCTTGATCTCGGCGTAGAAGCGCGAGCTGCCCTCGTGCAAGGAGTCGTTGATGCGAATGCTGGCGCCCACCTGGAGCGGGGTGAGTTGCAGGCGCTGGGCGCGGACCAGCGCGCCCGCCATGGCCAGCACGGTATTTACGCCGACGGCCCGCAGCAGTGTGCTTTTCCCGGACATGTTCGAACCGCTCACCAACAAGACCGTCTCGGCCGATGAAATGCGGAGGTCGTTTCGCACGCAGACCGCGGAAGGAAGCAGCGGGTGGGCCAGTTGCTTCCCTTCAAAGCGGACAAGGCCCTCGGTGAACTCGGGGAAGGGATCGGCGGGGTGCTCGAAGCTGTAGGCGGCGAGTGACAGCAGGGCTTCGATTTCGGCCACGGCATCGAGCCAGCCGCGCAGGGCGGCTCCGTGTCGGGCGCGCCAGCGTTGCGCCGCGAACGCTACCTGCACCGAATACATGAACGGGATGTCCAATACGCGGACCAGCACGTTGTCACGGGAGTCGATGAAATCGACGAGGGTTCTGAGTTTCTGGGCGGCCCGCCAGGCAGCGACGCCGCCCGAAGCGAGCGCCTGCTGCAGCGCCTGTAATGGGGGAGCCTGGAACTGATGCGCATCGATTCGCGCCAGAATCCCCGCCAGCAGGTCGAGATTTCGAAAAGCGTGCTCGGTCGAGTGCAGAGTCTCTTCGATCTTTTTCCGCAGAGCCAGCGCCAGCGCGCCCTCGGCGATGACGACCAGGACCAGGGGCGTGATCACGTCCCAATAGCCGTAAACCGCCGCGCTGGCAAGCACCAGCACGACCAACAGCTTGGCGACAACCGGGATCCAGCGAGACTGGAGTTGGGGCGGAGCCTCGGCCCAGTTCAGCAGTTCATGGGGATACAGCCCGACGCCGGCATCGGCGCCGAGAATCGCCAGGTCTTCGCGAAAATCCAGTTGGTCGCGGAGTTCGGACGCTGCCGCATGGCGATGGCGGATCTGTTCGACGGGGGACGGTGTAAGCAGCCAGCTCGCCAGCCGCTCCTCACCCATGCGAGTGCGCGCGGCCGACAGCAGTTGGAACACGCTTCCCTTTCCGAACAGGTCCAGATCGGAAGCGTAGGGGTGATGTTGGTCCAGGAAACGGTCGCCGGCTTCCCCGATCCCCATCCAGCGATCTTCGATGCGCGCCAGACCGATTTCATAAAACGACACGGCCCGCCGCGCGAAATCTCTCGCGCGCAGCACCCGGGAGTGATAGACCGCGACGGCGAAGAAGACCAGGGCGGGAGCAAGCAACCACCAAAGCGAAAGCGCGTGCCTGCCCAACGCGGCCCAACCGACGAAAATGGCCAGGATCACCAGGGCCAGGCGGGCGTTCCCCATGCGGATGTGAACCGTTTCGTATTTGGCGACGCGGGCTTGGCGACTTCTCAGGCGGCGGGCGTACTCTTCGGCGGCTTGCACGGCTCGGGTCAGTTCCAGGGATTCAGCGAACTGCTCCCATCCTATCCCACCAGTTCCTTGGCCGCCTCCCGGAAGACCTTGGTGTGCTGATCCACGTCCTCCTTCGAGGTCACTGGAGACATCAGCGCCATGTTATGGAACGGCGTGAGCAGGATGCCGCGATTCATCGCGTACAGGTGCATGAAGCGTTCCAGTTCGAAGTCCATTGCATCATGAGCCTGGGTACCGTTCTTGGGGGTGTTGCTGGAAAACAGGTACTCGGCGCGGCAGCCCAGCCGGGTGACGCTCCACGGCATGCCATAGTCGTGAATTGCTTTGGCGACGCCGTCGGTCCAACGCTCGGCCAGGGGAATCATGCGGTCGAAGGCGTCCTTGGTCAGTACCTTTTGGAGCGTAGCGCGCATGGCGGCGAGCGAGAGGGCATTGCCGGCGAGGGTGCCGCCGATGCCGCCCGTGTCGCAGTCTTCCAGGTTCTGGCGAGCTACGATGCACTGCGCGACTTCTTCGCTGAAGCCATAGGCGGCCCCGGGGACACCGCCGGCGATGGGCTTGCCGAAGATCAGGAAGTCCGGTTCCAGGTTTTCGGCGCGCGTGAAGCCGCCCGGTCCGGCGCAGATGGTGTGGGTTTCGTCGATGATCAGCAGCGTACCGTACTTGCGGGTAATCTCGCGGAGGGCGGCGTGATATCCGGGCTCGGGTAGCACGATGCCGACATTCGTCATGGCGGGCTCCAGGAGCACGCAGGCTATGTCTTCCTGGCGCAAGGCGGCATCGAGCGCCTCTACGTCGTTAAATTCGATGACGCGCGTAGTGACGGCAGGATCCACGGGGGGACCAATGTTGCCGCGGCGGGCTTTGGCCACGCCCTCTGCCAGGGTGATGAAGGTCTCGTCGACGGTGCCGTGGTAGCACCAGTTGAAGACCAGGATCTTGGGGCGCTCGGTGATCTGGCGCGCGAGCCGGATCGAGAAGCGGTTGGCGTCGGTGGCGGTCAGCGCGAATTGCCAACAGGGCAGCCCGAAGCGCTTCTGCAACTCTTCGCCGACGGCAATCGCGTCTTCACTCGGGAGCATCAGCGTAATGCCGCGCCGCATCTGCTGGTCGACGGCGGCGACGGTGGCGGCGGGGGAGTGTCCGGTCATCGCGCCGGTGTCGCCGAGGCAGAAATCGATGTAGCGATGACCATCGACATCAAAGAATTCGGCGCCATGGGCCTCGCGGACGAAGGGGGGAAAGGCGCCGGCCCACTTCGCCATCCAGTTCATGGGAACGCCGCCCAACAATGACTTGCGCGCGCGCTCAAACAGCGCGCTGGATTTCGGGCGTTCCGCTACGAAGCGCTTCTGCTCACGCTCCATCAGGGACTTCAACCGGGCCCGGTCGATCGACGGCATTGCGTGCTCCTGGCGAGGCAACGAATTTTGCGAAGAGCAGAAAGTGTAAGCGTGGCCTGCGCGGTGACGCAAGGACGGGCCGGGGAGATCGACCTTTGTTAGGAAAATAATCAACCGCCAAGGACACGAGGGGCGCGAAGGAAATCTTAAACCGCAGAGAACGCTAAGGATTCGCCAAGGGCGCGAAGGAAACGGGTACCAAGTGACGAGCTCGGCATGCTGCAAGGACTGCCCGGTTAGCTCGGCATCTTTTAGAATGAACTGCTTTTCGAATCAGGCCGCTTCGCGCAACAACCGCCAACCATTCTTTTTCGAGATCGCGTTTCACTTCACCACAGGAAGGCACCATGAAGAAGACCGCTGCAAGAAGCAAGCAATTTCGCCGGCCCACGGTGATCAATCCCCAAACACTGCGCAGCAGTCGCAAACATCATCCGCAACCAGCGCCGGGGCACGCGTTCGCGAATGCGCGCTTGCCTTCGGGCTTTCATACCATCGTCGACCCCACCAAGAATCCCACGGAGCCCTGGCGCGACCTGCCTGCGCCGACGGGCGCGGCGCCGTTCCGGTTGGGACTACAGAACGTTCTGTCGGCGGAAGCGTTGGCTTCCATCCAGGCGTCGGGCCAACTTGTTTTTCACTGCGTGGGCGATACCGGCGGCGTCAACACGCCGACCCCGATTGAAAACGTCGCGAGCCACATGGAGACGGATTTTTCCGTGAGCGACACGACCGCCCACCCGTCGTTCTTCTATCACCTGGGCGACGTGGTGTATTACGACGGCGAACTGGCCAATTACTACCCGGAGTTCTATGAGCCTTACGCGACCTATCCCGCCCCGATTGTCGCGATTCCGGGCAATCACGACGGCGATATCGATCCGCAGACCGGCGAAACTACGCTCGAAGGCTTCGTGCGCAACTTCTGCAGCAAGGCTCCCAGCCATACGCCGGAAGCGCGGGACGCGACGCGGACCACCATGATCCAGCCCAACGTCTATTGGACGTTGCTCACGCCGCTGGTCACGATGGTCGGGCTGTACAGCAACTGTCCAGAAGGCGGCGAGGTGCGCCAGCCGCAGATTGACTGGTTTCAGGCGGAGTTGAAGGCGGCGCCGAAGGACCGCGCGCTGATCGTGGCCGTGCACCATCCGATTTATTCGGCGTACGGAAGCAAACCCGGCAGCCAGCATCTCAAGAGCTTGCTCGAGACTGCGGTGACGGCGGCGGGCCGGTTGCCCGATCTGGTGTTGTCGGGGCATGTGCATAACTACCAGCGCTTTACGGGAGTCTTGAATGGCAAGAATGTTCCAATGATTGTGGCTGGGGCGGGAGGCTACAACGCGAGACTGCACGTGCTGGCGAACATTTTTCACAACTCGACGCTGCCCATCGCGATGACCGGTTCCGACGGGCAGTTGGAGAACTTTAACGACAGCCAGCACGGGTATCTGAAGATCACGGTGCAGAAGAAGTCGATTGTGTGCGAGTACATCGCGGTGCCGGCGCCGGGGACGCCGGTGAAAGGGCCGCTGAAGGCTTTCGAGGCGTTGACGATTAAGACGCCGCAGTACAAGTGAGAAAGCGGGGCCATTCAGCACCAAGGACACAAAGGAAAGCTTTTTACCGCAAAGACCGCTTGAGGATTCGCGAAGAGCGCAAAGGGGCGAACGGGTGAGCGGCAAGCCGAGACGGGGCAAGGTGAGACGGGGCAAGCCGAGACGGGGCAAGCCCCGTCTCTACAGGATGTAGCGGGAGAGGTCTTGGTCTTTGACGATCTCGGAGAGCATCTTGCCGACGTAGGCGGCGTCGACCGTGATGTGCTCGCCCTTTTTCTCGGGGGCGGAGAAGCTGATTTCGTCCAGGACCCGCTCCATGATGGTGTGGAGGCGGCGGGCGCCGATGTTTTCTGTGCCCTCGTTCACGCGGAAAGCGAACTTGGCAACTTCTTCCAGCGAGTCGCGGGTGAACTCCAGCTTCACGCCTTCGGTTTCGAGCAGCGCGGTGTACTGCTTGACCAGCGATGACTTGGGCTCGGTCAGGATGCGGATGAAGTCTTCCATGGTGAGCGATTGCAGCTCCACCCGGATGGGGAAGCGGCCCTGCAATTCCGGAATCAGGTCGCTGGGCTTGGAAACGTGGAAGGCGCCGGCGGCCACGAACAGGATGTGGTCGGTGCGTACCATGCCGTAGCGCGTGTTGACGGTGGTGCCTTCTACGATGGGCAGGATGTCGCGTTGCACGCCTTCGCGGGAAACGTCGGGGCCGTGCCCGCTTTCGCGCCCGGCGATCTTGTCGATCTCGTCGAGGAAGATGATGCCGGAGTTCTCGACCCGGTCGATGGCGGTGCGCGTCACCTGGTCCATGTCGATGAGCCGCTGCTCTTCTTCCTGGATCAGGTAATCGAAGGCTTCATTCACCTTCATTTTGCGCTTTTTGCTGCGCTGGCCGAAGATGTTCGGCAACATGTCCTTGATGTTGACGTCCATTTCTTCCACGCCCTGGTTGGAAATGATTTCGAAGGAGGGGAAGTTGCGCTCGCGCACATCGATTTCGACCTGGCGCTCGTCGAGCTTGCCTTCACGCAGCTGCTGACGGAGCTTCTCGCGGGTGCGCGACTGCGAATCGGTGATGTCGCCCGAGCCGCCGTCAATCACGACGCCACCGCTGCTCGAGTCGGTTCTCGTGGAAGGGGGCGGGAGCAGGAGATCAAGCAGCCGTTCCTCGGCGTTCAGTTCGGCTTTGTCAGCAACGTCTTCGAGCTTTTCTTCGCGGATCATGTCGATGGCAATCTCGACCAGGTCGCGGATCATCGACTCCACGTCACGCCCGACATAGCCGACCTCAGTGAACTTCGAGGCCTCCACTTTCAGGAAGGGGGAGTTGGTGAGTTTCGCCAGGCGGCGCGCGATTTCGGTTTTGCCCACCCCGGTAGGGCCGATCATGATGATGTTCTTGGGGATGATCTCTTCCGCCAGGTCGGGCGCCAGCTTCTGGCGGCGGGTGCGATTGCGCAGCGCGATGGCGACGGCGCGCTTGGCGTCATTCTGCCCGACCACGTACTTGTCGAGCTCGGCGACGATTTCGCGCGGGGTCAGCTCGTCGAGCGCTAACTGTTCTTCTTCAGCGGTTGCAGGGAGATAAATTGCCATAACCAGACTCGTCTAGAGCTCTTCGAAGGTGAAGCTCTCATTGGTATAGATGCACATTTTGCCGGCAATCTTCATAGCTTCTTCAGCAATCTGCCGGGCCGAAAGGCTGGTGTGTGCCGCCAGCGCCTGCGCGGCGGCCTGTGCGAAGGGACCGCCGCTGCCGATGGCCGCGATGCCGCCGTCGGGCTCGATCACATCGCCCTGCCCGCTGAGCAGGAAAGTCTGCTCCTTGTCGGCCACCAGCAGCAGGGCCTCGAGATGGCGTAAGAATTTGTCCGTACGCCAGTCCTTTGCCAATTCCACCGCGGCGCGGCCAAGATTGCCATGGTACTGCTCAAGCTTGGATTCGAACCGGCTAAACAGCGAGAAAGCGTCAGCCGTTGAGCCGGCAAAGCCCGCCAGGATTTTGTCCTGGTAGAGCCGCCGGATCTTTTTTGCCGTGTGTTTGATTACAGAGTCGCCCAAGGTCACCTGGCCATCTCCGGCCAGAACCACGTGGCTGTCGCGGCGCACCGCCAAAACCGTCGTCGATCGTATCAGTCGCTTTTTTGCCATGAGGACAATTCTTGATTATAGCAGCCGAGGCGGAAGGGCTTTCGAGCGCGCAAAAGCCCAACAAACAAAAAGCCCGGGAGCGCATGGCACGCTCTCGGGCGTTGGGGCCTCTTCCCGGCGGTTAACCGCCGTTCGGTCCGTTGTGGCAGTCGTAGCAGTTGAATTGATGGCCGGCAGGAAACGTCTTGCTCCCG
>Ga0126373_10000238_pt1 | contig 35995 bp, 32 predicted proteins | sample PanSoiMetPlot_11_FD_92545 | JGI IMG/M metagenome (GOLD analysis project Ga0126373, IMG submission 92545) | Tropical forest soil microbial communities from Panama - MetaG Plot_11 | ecosystem: Environmental > Terrestrial > Soil > Tropical forest > Bulk soil | place: Panama | collected 2016-02-17 | reverse complement strand
GGGTTCATGCTGCTGGTTGGCATCTTCCCGGCGTTAGCAACATTATTCCTTGCGCCCGATGTTGTAGGAATTGTTATAGTCAACGCCCGGTTGATGCCCTCATTCTTATGGCTTGGTGCGGTTGTCTTTGTGCTGACCGCTTATTTGGGGTACGCTTACTGGGACAAGTACAAATCAATTTTCTCCCGCAATTGATAGGGAAAAAGCAGACCATTGGGACGATTTAACGCTCAAATTCCGCCTGCTTTCGATCCGTTTCACATCAAAGCGTTTGTCTGCAACCGACGACGAGTGTAATCGCGGCGTATCGCCTAAGGATGGCTTCGCTTGACGAACACGAGCCCAAGCCGCCAATTTCGCCAGTACTCAGAAACCGATCCGCCCTGCTCTAATCAGTGCGGAGAAATCAGGAGAGTGGTCTGCCGCTTGGGCTGCGGCATTGATATGCTCGCGTTGCTTCAGCTCTTGGAATGGAAGGCCGGCAGTGACCAATCGTCCGCGATCGTACAGCAACCGATCCAAGGTCCCATTCAGTATGAGTTGATAGTTCCAGGGGTGCGGGTTGTTAACGTCGGCAGCAAGCTGCCTGTCGAGCGTGGTCGTGCAATTTCTTGTCAGTGCGTTATACCACTCGGGCTGTTTCTTCAAATTGTTCAGGTAGGTGACATAGGTGAGGAACATGGCCCGTGCTACCTCCGGCTGTTCCTGGACGCGGTACATGTAAACTTCCTCGTCCTTCCGGTAGTTGGTTCGCAATCGGATGACATCCCGCTCGTCGGCAGTTACAAAAATCAGTTCGTATTGACGGAAGAACCCAAGAACTGTCGAGTACGCCTGACCAATTTTGTAGCGCACCTCAATTGAAAATGCGACATGCTCGTTGTCTCCAAATTGAAAACTAACAATTGGGTGGCTCGCAAAGGGTATTCCCCAGTTCGTAAGGAAGAAGTCGGCGGCGCGGATCTGTGAAAGGAAGACTGTCCGGTCGCTCCAGCAATTCGTGTAGCCAGTTTCGGTACGATAGTCGCAATTGCGTAAATTGTGAATTGTTACCCGATCTCCATCCATCTCCGCCCAAGCGGTTCGGTCAACATTGGGTTGCCAATTGCCGTTGTTCGAGGGCTTTAGGGTGAGCCACCACGCGAGCACGCCACAAAACCCGGTAAGACATAAGGCTGGAGCCCAACCTGATCCTTTGAGCTTAAATAAAATTGTGAGGATCACAACGAAATAGATCAAAGCAACGGGAATGCGTAATGACGGGATTCGAACATCGACGTAAAGAGCTGCAACCGCCCACACAGTGAGCAGCGCAAGAATAAGCCACGTAGTTGCGATTCCAATCGCGCGCAGCACTTTCATCCAAGTCGGCGACACAAACGCGCCGATGGAAAGCAAGCATAGCACCCAGCGACCAGCGATTGCTGACGCAAACCGGCAGTAGCTCTCAAAACCCGTGGGACCATTTTGAGTACAACAGCCACGACGATAAGAATCCAAGTGTCCATGGAAGAGCCTCAGAATGGACCGCAGAAACCGCAGCTTCAAACGCCAACCTGCGACAAAACAAACGCCCCTTCCCAGGTGACATGAAGTCCGCCCTGAGTCCGTGGATACACTGCAGAATGCTGCTGGCTTTGGTTTCAACGATTGACTCCATCACCACATTCCCCCTGGTATTCCGTACGGCGATCACGATCGCTTCCTTGTGCACGTCCATTCCGATATATTTGACGTCACGACTCATCTGAGTTGTCTCCTTGGGGGAAAGCTCATTCGTGTCAACGTCTAGTTTCCCCCAAGGCAAAAGTGCCATCTGCTTCAACCTTCTGAAGCAGGGCGTTCTTTCATAATGCATTGACTCTCAAATGTCGAATGGAGGGCTTAAGCCTCCAGATTTGGAGGAGACTCTCCGAACTTTTTAAGTTATGGGGGTAAACTGCTGAACCACAGTCTGCTTTTGGGGGATGTGCCCGTGAAAATCCTCGTCGTTGATGACAACGACGCAATATGCAGTGGCCTCTGCGAACTTCTGCAGCAGGCCAATCCCAACTACATCTGCGAGAGCGCGAGCGATGGCATAGAGGCGCTCACAAAAGCGAAGGCTAGCAAGCCTGACGTGGTGATCCTTGACTTCTCTATGCCGGGAATGGGTGGGCTTAGCTCTGCGCGATTAATCTCTCATCGGTTTCCAAGCACCAAAATTCTGCTCCATACTGCGCGCCGAGACGAAATGCTTGAGGCAAACGCCAGCAGATATGGAGTATTTCGCGTTGTGGACAAGACAGATGGAAGCAACCTGTTGGCCATCATTCGCGAAATCACTTCGAATCCAGAGGAAAGTTGAATGAGTACTGTCGCTGCTGACCCCATCAACTATTGCAACTTCGCGTACTCGGCTTGGGCTTCTTTCAGGATGGGAACGTCGGAATCGGCGTATTTCCAGAGTGCGAAGAAGTCCTGGTAGGCGACCTTGGCTTTGGCGGGGTCTCCGGCCAACACATATGCGCGGCCAAGGCCGAGTTTGGCAAGAGAGTGCTCAGGAGCGACCGGAGCGATGCCGCGATGGTCTACGATCTTCTGAAATTCCCCAGCAGCTTCTGATCCGCGCTTCGCCTGCAAGTATGCCAAACCGCGGATATATACAGGAAGAGGGAACTGACCGATTCCATATTCGTAAGGTTGGGCGGAACGCAGCCATTGGATTGCCTGCTCGGGAGCCTTGCGGTTGATCGCCGCCAACGCTGCAACAGAAGGAATCGAGACATTATGCAGGATCGTATCGTCGGGAAAACGCCGGCTCAATTCTTCCACGATGGCTTGGGCGTGGCTCACATCTCCGGTCATCGCCATGGCAATCGCGGCCGGAGCCAGATTGGTGCGGCCACGAGGGCGCGCCGGGCTGGCTGCTGCCATCTCGCGCGCCTTCGCTGACTCGCCCACTTCGGCTAGCGAAACTGCCAATTGCGCCTTCGTATCCGCCGTGGTTCCCTTGAACCCGAGGCGATCGGTGATCTGCATCGAACGTTGGATGAGTTCCTCGGCTTTCCGCATCTGTCCGCCCGAGCCGGCCACGCCAGCTTCTTCGTTGACCAGCAAGTACTCACTGGGCTTTCCTTCCGCCCACTTCAACTCATGCTGCATGCCCACGGCATCATTGGTCAGATAAGCCACTTCGTAGAGTCCTTGGTGGACGAACAGATTGTCGGCCTTGGCATCCACGGCACGCTGCAAAGTCGAGCGGGCCTCCTCAAGGCGATTGAGCGCGGTAAAAGGAACCGCGGTGTGGACGTAGCCAAAGGGCGCATCCGGCAAGAATTGCAGACACCGTCCCGCTATCAAAAGTGCTTTTTCGAACTGGCCAAAGTTGACGTTGTATTGCAGGGCAAGATTACAGAGCGGACTGTAATCGTTCGGATAGGCCCGAATGGCCGCCTCGAGTGCTTCCTTGTTTTTATCAACATCGCCAGTGGTCGTGTAATAGTGATCGTCGATATAGAAACGTTCGCGGTCGCTGACCCGCTCGCGCAAATTAAAGGCCTTCTTGCCGAACTCTACGGAGCGATCCTCTTCCCCGAGGTTGAAATAAATGGCGGACAAACGCGCATAGGCCATCGCGAAATTGGGGTCGAGCTCGATGGCGCGCTGAAACATAGGAATGGACTCGGCTTCGCCGCCGCTGTTGCGCAGCGCGTCGGCTGCTGCGTAAGCCTTGAGAGCTTCGAGGGAGGAGGTGGTCGCTTCCGTGACAGGAGTATCGAATTTCTGGACCGAGGCGAGAGACTCGCCAAGTTTTCCGCGGATGCTCGAGGCGGCCTTGCCTACCGCCGCAAGAACTCCCTCTTTGGAAGAAGCGGTGACCTGCTCGCGGGCCAGCGAATCGCCGGTGGCGCAGTTGGTGGCGTCGAGCGCAATGACGTACTGACTGCCGAGCGAAGCAATCGAGCCGCTGAGTAAGGCCTTGATCTGCTCGCGCTCGCAGATTTCACGGGCGACCGTACCGGTGACGCGCTCATCGGCTGGGCGTCCCATGAATTGAAGCGCCTTGTGAACGGTTTGATCCGGCACGATGTTGAGATAGGGCGACTGCTCTAGCTGGACGGCCAGTGCCTGCTTGAGCGTGCCGTCGAAGACGGCGTCGCCGGTGGTGTTGACGAAGTCGGCGACGAGAATGGGATCTTTCTCAGTCAGTTTCTGGGTGCCTCGGGAACGCAGGTACAGGCCGCCGACGATGATGGCCACCATCACAATTCCGACACCGATAAACAGATACTTCTTTGAGGACGCCGACGCAGGCGCGACTGCCGCGGCTGAGACAGCGACGGAACCGGAGCGTGGGTCAGCAGCGGCCGCGGGGACACGCGCGGATGACGATGACGGCGCAGTGTAAGGAGCGGATCCGCTCGAGCGCTGGGCCACGCCCGGGGTGCTGACTGGTTGAAGCGGCTCTTCGACGGCGATCTTTTTCCCTGATGTGGTGTCGCGTTTCAGGCGCTGAAGCTCGGCGCGCATTTCCGACGCGTGCTGGTAGCGAAGCTCGCGGTCCTTTTCGAGGGCACGATTGATGATGCGCTCGAGTTCGGCGGGAACGTCAGGGTTTAGCCGAATAGGAGAAGTTGGTGCGCGCTCAAGAATGGCATTGAAAATCAGAGCAGAAGTTTCACCGCGGAACGGCAATGTGCCGGTCGTCATCTCGTAAAGCACAGCGCCAAAGCTAAACAGGTCGCTGCGCGCATCGAGCTCTTTCCCCTTGGCCTGCTCGGGCGACATATAGGCGACGGTGCCAAGGGTCACGCCGGGGCTGGTGAGGTGCTGCTCGTCGGCGGTGGCCATGGTGACATCTTTGCCGCCGCGCGTCGGCTGATCGCAGAGCTTGGCGAGGCCGAAATCGAGAATCTTCGCGTGTCCGCGCTTGGTGACAAAAATGTTGGCGGGCTTGATGTCGCGGTGTACGATGCCCTCGGCGTGAGCAGCGTCGAGCGCGTCGGCAATCTCGATGCCCAGCGAGAGCAGTTGCTCGATTTCGAGCGGGCACCCCGTAATCAGGTGCTTGAGCGTCGCGCCGTCGAGAAATTCCATGGCAATGAAAGCGCGGCCTTCGTGCTCGCCGATATCGTGAATCGTGCAGATGTTCGGATGATTGAGCGCGGAAGCGGCCTGGGCCTCCCGCTGGAAGCGGGCCAAAGACTGTGAATCACGAGAAACCTCATCGGGCAGGAATTTCAGGGCGATGAAACGATGCAGGCGCGTGTCTTCCGCCTTGTAGACGACACCCATGCCGCCACCGCCGAGTTTTTCGACGATACGGTAATGCGAGATGGTCTCCCCCAGCATTGGGCGGAAATCTTACGGTTTTATTTGAGGTAAGTCAATGAAGACAAGGAGGTTGGCGGCGTCTTAGTACGGTTATGACGAAAAATCCCGATAGATGGACGTAGCAGAGTTCTTCCATGCCTTAACGCCGGCGCGGGTGGTGATCGAGGCGGGCGGACACACTCCGCCTGGGTGCCTTAGTTCGTGAATGCGAAAGCGGCAGAATTGGCAGACGCACCAGACTTAGGAACTGAATACCGCATTCTGTGCCGCATTGGATCGGCATGGAACTCTCTGTATTTACAGTTCTTTGCAACTTCACATGGAGGACTCTACAGCAGTGATTTCATTGAAGCCTCTGGGTTGCGAGCTTGCATCGACTTTATGGATGCGGCGCGCATCCAATAACCTCCGATCGCATGGCCCGCAAATCCAGTTCGAACGCAAAGCCAGAGTCCGACCAACTCAATGGATGGAAACAAATTGCTGCCTTTCTGGGGGAGCCAGTTTCCGTGGCGCAGAGATGGGCCTCAGAGGACATGCCCGTCCGACGTCAAGGCCGATTCGTAACCAGCACGCCAAAAGAATTGAACGAATGGATGGGCAAGCAATCGGGGAAGCCGGTTCATGTCACTACCGATAACGCCGACCTCATTTCTGAGTTGAAGCGAGCCGTTTCGTTTGCGCGACGAGGAAAATGATCGCTGGACCGGGCCGCAATCTGCCGCGGTTGTCAGGCACGGGCTATCGGAGTTGATTCTCCAGCAGGGTAACTTGTCGCGCACTTACTTGCCTATCGCGTCAAGTATCGCGTCGTTGATCGCGTACACAGTGCCGTCCGCACCGATGATCGTTGGAGTATAGGCTTCGCCGATTCCTCCCGAGAGCTTGATCACCTGCGATAGCGTGTCGCTGGTGAGGTCCCAGCGGTACAGCTTGCCGTCTTCGCTGTTGACAATCACGGATTTGGTGATCGGGTCCACCACGGCTGTGTTGATGCACCATTCGCGGACGGCTCCAGGAAAACTCGGGAAATTGGGATCGGGCGTTACGCCGAGTTGGGTGATGACTTCCTGCATCACCGGTGTGGTCGGTATCACAGGATCGTTCTCAGTGGCACCCGGATCGAGGATGGCAACGCGATTATGCCCGTCGCCAGTGTTGATGCTGGCGTAGTTGTTGTACTTCGTCATTACCAGATAAGTTGAAGTGCCGTGATAGCTGGCAACCAGAGATGCATCGACGATGGATGCAGTATCGTCCCATCCGAAACTTCCGGGAATCTTCGCAATGGAAAGGTCGCGATTGAAGTGAAGCAGCCATCCGCGATCGTTATGAAACGGGAAAGGGTTCTCGAGGACCCCGTAATACACGTCTCCGTCGGGGCCAACGGTAGGGCTGGCGCTGCTTTCGTCGCTCATGGTTGCGTCGAAGCCTGAGGCGGGATCGGTGAGCCGCACCCTATTGATCACCGCCAGTGTCTTGCTATCGAGGGCGAGCAGATAGCCGAATCCGAAATCGCCGCTGCTGACCCCCACATAGAGAATGCTGCCATCCTGAGAAAGGGCCGGCGCGCAGCTCATCGAGACTTCTGTGATGAATGGGTCTCCTGCCAGAAAAGACGCCGAGGCCCAGATTTCGGTACCGTTGGCTCCTATCCGGGCGATTCCGCTCTGCAGGCCGATCGGAGTCGGACCTATCGCCAGAAATCCGAAGAAAAGGTTTCCGTGGGAATCGATCGTGAGCGGAGTGTTGATCTGCACGTTCTGCTTGTAGACCGCCGGATTTGCCTGGAAGTTGCCTTGGCCATAGAAATACCGTTCGCTGATCGCGCCGGTAGTGAGATCTGGATTTTGTTTTACAAGGACGCGTCCTCCGCTGTCTGGAATGTAGAGGCGCTGTCCGAGAAGTGTCGGGCCCATACCCGGCAGAAAAGCTGCAAAGGGCGCCTGGTAACCGGTGCCCAACCTCCAGAGGATTTCTCCCGTAGAGCCTTTGTGGGCCACTACACGGAAACTATCCGCTCCGGCTTTTACCGGCACGATGACGGTATTGGCGGCCGTGACCAAAGGAGATCCGTAATGAATGAAGATCTCCCCGGCGGGAACAGCGAAGTCGACGCGCTGTCTCCAGTGGATTTTGCTGAGCGGTTGCGATGCGACGAAGGAAACGCCGGTGTGCTGCGCGTCATGGGAATGCGTCGGCCAAGCCCGCGATTGAGCGGCTGAATCCGAGGCCGAGAATAGGAGCATGAGGCTGAAAAACAGTGTGGTGCAGGTGAGTGTGGCCGGCTGAGGAGTGGGCGCCATAAGGCCTCCGGGCGAGAAGACAATATCAATAGCTGCCCGAGAGATTGTCTGGAATTTGTCAAAAGATGATGAACGGATGGTGACCGCCCGGCAGGTTCAGCACTGCAGGAGATGGCAGGAGTGAGTCTTGATCACGAGCCACACCTCTTTGCCCGGCACCAGCCCGAGGGAATCACGCGCTGCCATCGTGAGGTGAACTTCCATCAGCACGCGGCATCTCACCTGGGCGGAAACGATTACGTCGCGTTGTTCGAGGGATTGAATACGTCCCGGGATCACGTTGCGAGCGCTGAGTCCGGTGGGCGGAGTAATCGCCAGCAGGATATCGCCAGCGCGGATTCCGATGCGAAGCATAGAACCCACGCCGCCGCGGACCAAAGGGGTTTCGAGGACGACTGCGCCGGCATCACCGGGAATCCGGCAGGTCATGGTGCCACGCTCCGGGTGCACGGCTTCCACCACGGCGTCAAAAATATTCTCGACTCCGGCCAACTGCGCAACGGTTTCCCTGTAAGGCGCATTCAGCACCTGATGTGGCGTGCCTTGGGCTAGAACACGGCCGCCATCGAGAACGACCACGCGCTCTCCAAGTGCGAAGACTTCCTCCCGGCTGTGAGTGACATAGAGGATCGGGATGCTGTGCGCACGGTTCCACTCACGCAGGTCTTCGATGATTCGTGCTTTCGTGGGAGCATCGAGCGCGGCCAGGGGTTCATCCATCAGGAGGAATTCAGGATCTGTGACCAACGTGCGAGCCAGTGCGACTCTTTGACTCTCTCCTCCGGAGATATTTCCCGCTTTGCGCTTTGTCAGATGAGAGATGCGAAATGCATCGAGCAGCGTGGCTACGCGCCTGGCACGTTCGTCATGCGGCAAGTGCGCAATGCCATAGGCCACGTTCTGCTCCACTGTCATATGTGGGAACAAGGCGAGACTCTGAAAGACGTATCCGACGCGGCGATGCGCCGTGGGAGTGTTCGTTCGACGGGACGAGTCGAACAGGGGTCGATGGCCGAGCGAGATGGTTCCAAGGTCAGGCGCGGCCAGGCCGGCAAGGCAATCCAGCACCGTAGTCTTGCCCGCGCCTGATGCGCCGAAAAGAATGGTGAAGCCTGACGGCACTTCGAATTCGACCTCAAGACGGAATTGGCCATGCTGCGACCGGAGTTGCTTTTCAAAGCTTGCCCGTAGGAGGGTCGCGCTTGGCGAGGAAACCGGGTTCTCGGCTACTACCGTCGCAGGCCGAATGTCACTCATCGCATTCTATTTTATGGGATAGAGGACCGAAGCTCGCCGATTTAGCCCATAAACCACTGCAAGCAGGGCGAAGCACACGATTAGCAGAACCAGCGCCGTTTGGTTGGCGCCGGCATAATCACCCGACTGGACGCGATCGTAGATATCGATCGAAACCGTGCGAGTGATCCCGGGAATGTTTCCTCCGACCATCAGCACCACACCGAATTCGCCCATCGTGTGGGCGAACGATAGAGCCACACCGGTAACAAGCCCAGAAACCGAGATGGGGGCAACGATCCGAAAAAATGTGCGCACAGACGATGCGCCCAGGGTGGCGGAAGCTGCAATCAACTTGCGGTCGACGGCCGAAAACGAAGCCGCAAACGGCTGCACCGCGAAGGGAAGGCTGTAGAGGATCGATCCGATCGCAAGGCCGGTAAAAGTGAAGGCGAGGGTGTGCCCGGTAAGAGAAATCCACCACCGGCCCAGAGGACTGCGAGGACCGAGCGCGACCAGGACATAGAATCCCAGGACCGTCGGCGGAAGTACGATGGGCAAAGCGACGACCGCTTCCACCAGAAATTTCCAGCGCCAGCGCGAGAACGCGATCCAGTAAGCGATGGGTACGCCGAGCGCCAATAAAATGAGCGACACCGTGAACGCGAGCTGCAGCGTTAGCCGAAATGTTTGCCAGTCGATGGGCATGCCGTCGCGGGTGAATGATAGCAACAACCGGGGTCTTCTGGAAAACCGGGCGAGGAAGCGCCAAAGAAGGCTTGACCGTCCTGGACGCTCCTCTGAAGCCTACTTGCTGGCCGGTGGGATGATTCCATTCATGCGGAGATATTCGACCATCTGCCCATAGTGATCGTAGGCATGCCAGGAGATCGCGGTTGCGAGTCCAAGTCGGGTAACTTTTCCTTCGCCAAATGGACTCCTCACGGTTTCGGTTAGGTTCGTTTCGTTGATGGTGGCAACGGCCTTATGCACGTATGCGAATGAGTTCTTCAAGTACTTAATAATGTCGGCCTTCGACGTGATCGAGGCCGGACCAGCTTCGCCGTTGAGTTCCACAGGGGGCTTTTCCTCGAGAATCGCCGCGCCGACTTCGTAATTCACGGCGGCCACGTGCTTAATCTGTTGGGCGAAGGTGCGCACACCTTTGAACTCGCCATTCGTAGGGGCGTAACCGAATTTGTCTTCCGGCATTGCTTCTGCTGCCGGGACGAACTCTTCTTCAGTATTGCTGACTACCCGGTCCAGGATCTGCGTAACGCTGCGATGCTCCTCCTTGGGCTTGGCAACGGCCCAAGCCACGCTCGCAATCAGCAGGAAAACAATGCCTGTCAATTTCGTCTTCATAGATCCCCCGGGGTTAGTCTCTGACCACCGCCGGCGCCATTTCCAACTCGAACGCCGTCAGCCGGTGCCGCCGAATGGTCGCAAGGCCCACCACCATCGCCAATGCAGACCACGCCAGTGCTTCGGGAACACCCTGACGCGACGCCACCGCGCCCCACAAAGCGCTGCCGATCGCCATCCCTCCCTGCAGGACCAGCAGATACATTGATAGCGCTCGCGCCCGCATCCAGGAGGGGCACATGGTCTGAGCGACAACATTAAAACAGGCCAGAATGCCGATCCAGGCGGCTCCAGCCGTAAACAATACCAGACATAGCCATTCAAAGATATGAACTTGTCCCGCCGCGAAGGTCATGATCGCGAAAAGAACGGTCGCACCAGCTACGAGACCGTCGACCGAGTATTGGAGTCGAAAACGAGGCAGGACGGCTGCTCCGGCCAAGGCTCCCATGCCGAAGCAAGTGAGCAGGAATCCGTATCCTTGTGCGCCATGAGGCTGACACACGACCGGAAGCAACGCCAGCAGGGAACTGGCGCCGATGCTGAATGCCCCAGTCCGTATCAGCACTGATTTCACTTGAGGAGCGCCTTGGACATGTCGGAATCCTTCTGCAATGGCCGCGCGCATGCTACGAGCAGGTAAAGGCGCATGCGGCGCACGCTTCCAGGTATACAGAAAGAGGATCACGCCGAAGAAGGAGGCTGCATTCAACAGGAATGACCATCCCGATCCTGCGGCCGCCACAACAAGGCCTCCGAGCGCCGGACCCGCAGCACGCGCCACATTAAATCCGGCCGAATTCAGCGCTACCGCCGAGGCGTGGCGTTGCGGCGATACGACCTCCGGGGTAATTGCTTGCCACGCGGGATCATTCATCACCGCGCCGACTCCCATCAGAAAGGTGAACACGAGCAGCAGCCAGGGATTGACAGATCCGAGAAGGGTGAGTGCGCCCAAAATCGCGGCCGCAACGACCATCCAGCCCTGCGTGAAAAGAAGGAGCCTGCGGCGGTCGACCATGTCGGCCAAGGCTCCGGCCGGAAGTACGACCAGGAATACGGGAATGGCAGCGGCCGCCTGCACCAGGCTTACTACGAGAGGGGACGTCGTGAGCTCTGTCATCAGCCAGCCGGCGCCCATGTTTTGCATCCATGTGCCGGTGTAGGAAACTACGGCCGCAATCCAGAGCGAGCGAAATAGAGGCTCGGTAAGAGGGGCCCATGCCGAATCCGGGCGTCGCCTCTCAACGCCGCGCATTGATGGGACTGTGATGTGATCGGCCATCCTGCTCGTATCTTTCTAGGGCTTTGCCAAGGCCTTGACGCGATCGGCTGCGAACGGCCACTCGCCCTGCTTCCATGCGCGAATCATGTAAATCATCACGCCCGTGAGAAGGATGAGCGCGGCATAGCGCACTTCTTTCTGCCAATTCGGACGGCCAAACAAGATATAGAGGAATCCGGCGCTTGCCAGTAGAACTGGCAGGGGGTAAAGCCACATATGAAACGGACGGGGCAGGTCAGGACGGCGAATACGCAGCACAATCAGTCCAACTGCCTGCACCAGGAACTGCAGGATAAGCCGAATCACTACCAAGGCAGCAATCGCATCCTTCAAACGCAAAAAGCAGAACATGGCGGCGACTACGCCGAGGGCCAGCAACGAGACGTGCGGGAATCGGTACTCGGGATGAACCTTGGCAAAAGCCTTGAAGTAGTTTCCGTCTTTCGCCGCAGCATAGGGAACCCGGGAATATCCCAGCATCAGTGAAAAGACCGATGCGAATGCCGTTGCAATGACCAGCCCTGTCACTAGCCGTGCCGCCCACCCTCCATAAAGGCGCTTCATGAATATCGAAACAACGTACAGGTCGGAGTTGTTTTGTCCGGCCTGCAGCATCTCGCGCAAGGGGACGACGGCGAGAATGCAAATATTCATCAAGAGGTATAGACCGGCGACAAGGAGAATGGAAAGCAGGAGAGCCCGAGGAATGTTCTTCTCAGGCTCCTTGATCTCGTCGCCCAGGAACGCCACGTTGTAATAGCCCCAGTAATCGTAGGTGGCGACGAGCATTGCAGCCCCCAGCCCGGTGAAGAACTGATGCGAAAGCGTAAACGCTCCGGGAGGGAAATCGAAGGCGCGGGCACGGTTGAAGTTCAGAAATCCTGCGACGATGATCCAGCCGATCGTGCCCATTACCCCAAACCATAGGATTTTCGAGAGGCGGCTGATGGCGGTGATGCGCCGATAAAGCAGCAGCACTGTGACAAAGCAGGTCACCACAGCAACCGCAGTTCCGCGTGTGACAATCCAGCTGACCTGGAATGCTCCAAACCATGGAATGTGCCAAGCCGCGTCGTTTTGAGCCAGCACCGTTTCGAGTTCCGGCCAGTAATAAGCAGAGTATTTAGCGACACCAATGCAGCCCGTGGCAATGGAAAGCGGGGCGCTGAACGATACTTGCCAGATGAACAGAAATGAGATCAGCCGCCCCCAGCTCTGCGAACCGTAGCTCTCGCGTAAATAGCGGTACGATCCTCCAGAACCGGGGATCGAGGCGCTCAGTTCGGCAGTCACGAGCCCATCGCAGATGGCCAAGAGCGCGCCTAGAATCCAGCCCAACAGAGCCTGCGGACCGCCCATCGCGCTCAGCACGAGCGGCATGGTGATGAACGGCCCCACGCCGATCATGTCGATCATGTTGAGCGCAGTGGCGCTCCACAGGCCCATGCCGCGGATCAGGCTGGGGGGAGAGGGTGGTGTCTGGGCTGAAGGATCCATGTTCGTAGAGACGTCGCTGGCAACGTCTTCTCACCGCCAAGAAGCAAGACGCAGCCAGCCGCGTCTCTACGGCTGCTTTCCTGTACTGAGAATATTTACAAACAGACGCACCGCCCCCGGGACTCCCGCAGGAAGCTGGCGGAAGAACGCGTACCCTGTATAGATGTACGTTCCCCTGCCGTACTGCGCCCGCAGCAGGCCACCTTTTTGTGGTTCCTCTCCCGGATCGTGACAAGCTAACAAGGGCGTGAAGTGATCATCCCACTTGCTCATGAAGTAAAGGCCACGTTCCTGCACCCACCCGTTGAAGTCATCCTGCGTGATCGCATTCGGGTAATGGAAGATGGAATCCTGCGGCGCAAGAATGTCGACCGGAGCTTCTTCGACCGATACTCGCGCGCGGCTCAAATCGGCTGGATAGGGAGTGTAGTGGCCGCTGTTGAAGTCTCCCGGCGAGGTTTCGTACTGAACAACCAAAGTTCCACCAGCTTGGACGAAATTCAGCAGCTTCTTGTTATTTGCGGCCACGTCCTTCTGCGTGTCGTAACCGCGAATTCCCAGAACAATCGTGCCGAATCTGCTGAGGTCTTCAGTTCCCAGATGTTCGGCCGGCATCAAGGTGACATCCATCCCGACCTGTTTCAGGATGGTCGGAATATCATCTCCAGCGCCCATGACGTAGCCGAGCTTGAAATTGTGGGGAACCTGCACATCGACGATGCTGACGCGCTGGCGTGCGGGCTGATAGTAGTAAAAGCTGCCCAGATCTTCGCGGGCGACAAGGGTGTAACCTTCGCTGTATTTTTTGCCGTCCGATTCGAGGACGGCGCGGATCGTGGCACGGCCCGGTTGCAATCCGGCAGGAATGACCTTGAATGGAATCTCCTGCTTTTCTCCCCGGTGCGAGAAGTGCACCGGGGATTCAGTGGGTTCCGATCGCCAGCCGTCCGGCAGCGCTAAGCGCAAATTGCCTCTGACGGCGTGCGTGAGATTGCCCGTAACCCCTACGGTCACCATAGTGGTCTTACCATTGTGGGTAGAGATAACTTGTGTCCCGGGCTCAAGCGCAACGGAAAATGCGGGCACGAGGGCGAGAGTGCGCGAGCGCTGTTTTCCGGCGTCATCGGCGAACGGAGTAACGACTGGCACACTGATTCCATTTCGCGCGCCTCTCGCTTCGGGCCCCACGGAATATTCCACACGCGCCTGCAACGCGGGCGGCGGGAAGGGAAGAGTCGCGTACTTCTCGTTGTCGACGTGATGGATGCTGTCGGTGTTCGGATCGTCGCGGTGCCAGTACGGACGCGTGTAGGGCGTGTCGTTCGGCACGCGCAGGCGAAAATCGGCGTGCAGATCTTTTCCAGGTGCCAGCGTTTCAGGACGTGTTTTTCCGTTGATCGTATTCCAGCCGGCGGGGACTTCGAGCTTGATCTGATCGATGGTCAGCGAAAGTTTAGATCCGTTGTGCAGCGTGACGCCGATCATGAACTCTTCTCCCGGAGATACCGTGGTCAGAGCGTCGTCTTCTTTGGGAACGCCAGCTTCGAGCCCCTCATTCGAGGAAACGTTCGCGGTAAGGGTAACGCCGAGAGCCAAATTCAGCGCCGTCTCGGCTTCCTGCTGTTTCTCGGCAAGGTTAGTCAGCAAATCCAACTTCGTTGCCGGGGTAACCCCGCTCTTAGCGATGTCACTGCTCAGTCGGTTCAGTTGCGTGACAAGATCCATCAGGGGCTGCGCTGACAGAAATGGATCATTCCCCTTCGCGGCTGTCGACGCGGCCGCTACCGATTTTGCGATCTCGGCTAATCGCGATGTGAGACCGGGAATCTTGGCGGAATCCTCGAACCTTGACGCCAGTGCTTGCCAGCTTGTGTCGATGCCATCGAAGAAATCTTCTTCATGGCCGGATTTTTCCGCTGAGGCAGGCAGCACCGAGTCGACGCGCCGATAGAAGGTAAACCGATCCCCATCGTCAACCGTCCAGTTGGCCGCACCCTGCGAACGCTGGTGGCGCAGCCCCTCCATGGCGAACTGGACGTAGGACATTCCCAGCTCCGCATTACGTTGACCCGTATTGAATTTAACCGTCCAGTCCGGATCCGGGCAGGTCGTCGAACCCCAAGGGCACACGTTGCCAATGTAGAGCTTCTCTGGCTGCCAAGGCTCGAGTCCCTGCGCGATCTGATCCGGAAAACGCTTCGGATCCGCGGCGGCGCGGAATGCCTCTTTCGTCAAGATTGCCGAGACCTGATGGTTGCCGTGCCCGTCCCGTTCAGTTCCTGAAAAACGTGCCACGAGCACATCGGGGCGGAAGGTTCGAACGAGGCGAACCATATCCGCCAGAGCAACGTCGTGGCCGCCCCACTTGGCGAATGTTTCATCCGCGGTCTTGGAAAATCCAAAGTCGGCGACTCGTGAAAATCTGTCCTGGACACCGTAGTGCTGGTCCGACGCAAGAAGCTCTTCCGTGCGCAACACGCCGAGCACATCCGACAAGTTGCTGCCAATCTTGTTCTGGCCGCCCTCGCCCCGATTGAGCGTCATCAGTAGCGTTTTCACGCCGTGGCCTCGCGCTTCGAGCGTGAGCAGACCTCCGTCTTCGTCATCTGGATGGGCGACGACCTGCATGAGGCGAGCGGTGGTGCCCAGTCGCAACAGTTGCAGACGCAGTCCAGCCACTCCCTGATCCTGAGGAATATCTGCAGGCACGCCCTGATACAAAAGTCCGGGAGGCTGCGCGAACCTTGCTGCGATGGCAAGGGCCGAAGATGCTTCTTTTTTACTCGGAGAGTTACCCGCGGCAGAAGGAGCCTGCGCCGGCGCGGCAAGCGCAAGAATGATGAGCAAAGAAGCTACCTTGAGCCCGAAAAGGTGGAGCAACTGAACATTAGAAAGAAAGCTGCGGGACAACCCCTGCAGCCGGCAGATCGGTCCGAAATGTCTCACTCTACAAGGATGGGGCCTAACCCCGCTTTGACGCAAATTTCGTTGGGTACTTCTGGTTGTTTAGACTCGCCAACCAAGGCGAGGTAAGCGGCTCAGACGTCGCACAAATCCGCGGCCGCTTTCAGCGAGGCCATCGGATCCTTCGTAGGGATGAACTCGTGCGCGACGAATCCCCGGAATCCTGAATCTGCAATCGCGCGCATCACCGGCTCCCATTGAATCTCCTGCGTATTGTCCAGTTCATGCCGCCCGGGGACGCCGCCGGTGTGGAAATGTCCAATCCACTGGATGTTCTGCCGGACGGTCTCAATCAAGTCTCCTTCCATGATCTGCATGTGGTAGATGTCGTACAGCAGTTTCACGTTCGGCGAGTTGACCTCTTGTGCGACCCGCACTCCCCAGGCGGTGTGATCGCACATGTAATCGTGGTGATCGCGCTTGCTGTTCAGCAGTTCCAGGCAGATGGTGACGCCGTGATCTTCGGCGATCTTCTTGACCCGATTCAGCCCGGCAATTGTGTTGCGCGCTCCCTGGTCATCGGAGAGTCCGGCGCGGTTGCCTGAAAACGTGATCACGTTGGGAACTCCGGCCTTGGCCGCGCGCGAAATATTCGTTCGAAACGCCTGCTCAATCGCGGCGTGGTTCTCAACGCGATTCATGGCCTTGTTGATCTCTCCTCCACCTGCATATCCCATCGAGCACACCAATCCGTAGTGGCGCGGGATTTCGTAGTCGTCTGGCTTCAACAGGTCAACCCCCTGCAGCCCGATATTCGCGGCCGCTTGCGCCAGTTGGTCAATCGACATCTCTCGGTAGCACCATTGACACACCGACTGTCGGATGTGCCCCTTGCGCGCAGTCTGGGCAGTGGCGGACATCTCCAGCGGGATTTGCGCCGCGCCAAGGCCGATCGCTGAGGACTTGAGAAGTTCTCGTCGGGTGAATTTTGCCATGGGAGCGCTATTGCCGGTTCTCCTTCAACAGCGCCTGGCAAGTGCTCGCGCTTGTAAGTACCTCGTTGAAGGCGGTCTGTTTTCGAAGATCTTTCAGCAGCGGGTCGTCTAATAGCGCCCCGTAAGCGCAGTAGTTCTGTTGCACTGCGGCCTTCAGCAGGCGAAGCGCAGGCTCGCTTTGACCACACGCCGCCATCAGAGCGCCCACGTGGTACCACGCTTCGGCATCAGGTTCCGCACTCACGGACACCTCATTGTCTTTGACAATTTTCGCCAAGTCGGCTGGGCGCGGTGAGGCGGTACAGGCCTCCATCAATTCGCGGTGGTAAGAGGCGCCTTTCCCCATCGATTTGGCGGCCTTATGAGCTTCGGTCAGATTACCTTCGGCCAAATAGATGTATGGAGTCACCCACGCTTCCCACTCCGAACCGGCGTCGAGGTGTACGAAGTCCATGGCGCGATCAGTCTTACCCATCCCAAGAAACGACCAGGCGCAGGAACGAAGGGTGAAGTTTCCGGGATCGAGATGCCGTGCCGTGTTACATTCCTGCGTCGATTGGTCGAGGATTCCGGCATAGCGCAACACGTACGCTAGCGCAAAATGAGCGTCTGCGCTCTGCGGACGCCGACGCACAAGGTCAGTAGCGGCGTCGTAGGCACGGCCCAATTCCCCGCGCTCGACCCGCTTCCTGATCAAGCTGCCAGCCGCCACAACTCGATCAGGATCCAGTGAAAGGGCTCGCTCATCGGCCGAATTGGATTTCTGGAACATCTCCTCGCGGCCTCCACCGTAGACAGAGTCGAAGTAGTATCTCTGGCCCAACGCCTCCCACGCCGGCGCATACGTTGGGTCGATGCCGACCGCCCACTCCAGCATCTTGATCGCTTCTTTGTTGGGGGCGGGGTCGTGAGGCTGGGCCAGGCTGCGCAGATAAAAGTCATACGCCTGCTGGTTCTTCGGGCGAGACGCAGAAGCCTCGACGGTGCTTCCGGAGCCCAGAATCGGCAACAGGCCGTTCTGCACCTGTGTCGTCATTTGTTGCTGCAGGCCAATGAAGTTGTCAGCTTTTTCGTTGACCGTCGTCTGCCACAAAAGGCGGTCGGTCGGAACGTCAATCGCCTCCAAAGTGACCAGGATCTGATCGCCTTGTTTTCGGAACGAGCCGGTGAGCAAGCGACCCACACGAAGTTCCTGGCCGACCTTCTTCGGATCAAGGTCGAGGGCGACGTACCTGCGGGTGACCGAAGACGGGCGGACTTCCAGGCTCCGTGAATAGGTCAGGACGCTCGTCAACTCGTCCGCCAATGCAAAGCGGAGGTAGTCGACATTGAAATCACCGTTCATGTTTTGCAGGGGTAGGACGGCAATCGCGTTTCGTTGTTCTTCGCTGGCCAGTTCACGGTGCTTGAACCACCACGCTCCCACGGCCGCGAGTACAGTTACCAGCAAGGCGGCAGTTCCGAGCAGGAGATAGGTTTGCAAGCGGCTGTGACGCCCAAACGTCTTTGTCCCGACAGCCCGCAGCCGCGCCGTATTCGTCCCACTCTTGATTTGGCCGGATTCCGCCTCACGCTTCAGCAGCGACAGATCGGACTTCATCTCGGCCGCGCTCTGGTAACGACGATTGCGATCCTTCTCCATCGCCTTGCCGATAATGCCCTCCAGTTCGACCGGGATCTTGGGATTCAAGTCGCGCGGAGGAGTCGGTTTGGCATGCAGGACGGCATCGAGCGTGACCAGCGAATTCGCGCCCGTGAACGGCTTCTTGCCCGTAGACATCTCGTACAGAACGACACCGAAAGAGAACAGGTCGCTTCGGGCATCGACGGTCTCACTGCGAGCCTGCTCGGGCGACATGTACACGGCCGTTCCGGGAATCACCCCGACTGCCGTAAGCGAGTTATCGGCGCCGGCATCATCTTCCGTACCCAGGTTGTGGACGAGCTTGGCGAGTCCAAAGTCCAGTACTTTGACCTGACCAGAGGGGGTAATAAAGATGTTGGCGGGCTTGATGTCGCGGTGGACGATGTTCTTGGCATGCGAGGCCATCAGTGCGTCGGACACCTGGACGCCGATGTCGAGCACCCTTTCGATCGGCATGGGGCGGCCGCCGATCTGCTGCTTGAGGCTATCGCCCTCAAGCCGCTCCATCACGATGAAGGGATGGCCGTTGTTATCTTCTATGCCGTGGATCGTGCAGATGTTGGGATGGTTGAGTTGCGAGGCCGCCCTGGCTTCGCGAGTGAAGCGCTCCAGCGACTTGGCGTCTCCGGCCAGATTCTCAGGAATGAACTTCAGGGCGACGTGGCGGCCCAATTTGAGGTCTTCGGCCTCATAAACCACGCCCATACCACCGCCCCCGAGTTTGCCGAGGATACGGTAATGAGATACCTGCTGGCCGATCATATGAGCGCCATGAGACGCTGCCCCGGGCGGTGGTCGCGGTAATGTTAGGCTGCTCGCCGATTCCGGTCAACTGTCATGTTCTTTTTGTGCCGAAAGACATGAGACCGCTGGGCTGTGCGCGAGTTCCTCTTTAGAACAACAATTCAATTTTCCCGAAATAGTTCCGATAAGTCCCCAGGTTGGATGCCAGGAATAGCCAGCATGGTTGAGAGGGAATAGCATGGGACTAAGCCGCCACTCTGTTTTCCTGGAAAAGCGGTCACAGGGAGAAGTCCGCCGTGGAAACCGACGGGATAACTGCTTCGCAGCTTCCAGATCCTGGTACGGACTTGCAGGAAGCGATCCGCCACCGTGCGGAAGAGATTTACATTCAAAGCGGCCGCATTGCCGGCCGTGACCTGGAGAACTGGGCGCAAGCCGAACGTGAAGTTCGGCTTGCGAGCCGGCAATACCGGCGTGCTGCCATCCTGGTCAAGGTGAATGGGGTGCAATATGTGGGCGAATACACGGCAGAGTCGGCCGACGGTTACATTCCCGGAGAAATTGGCACGGGCTCCCTGGTGGTCGTTCGCCTGCAAGGCGACAAGATGTTCGTCGAGCGAAGCAATGGGAAAGAACTGGAGACCAGAATCGTTCGGAAGATCGGATGAATCTGCAAAGGCAGCTTTGCCCCGGGTTTGATCCGGGATTGATATAGTGCAGGCATGTTGAGCCTGCTCGCTCCCGCCCATAGGCGGAGTTCTCATCCCACGCTGTTGACGACGCTGCGGCATCTGGGAGCGGCTGGCCTGTTCTTCCTCGCCATTCTCGACAGTTCGCCAATTCCCACTCTTGGAGGGCCCGACATTCTCACCGCCGTTCTTGCGGCGAGCCATCACCCCCTGTGGTGGGAGTATGCAGCGTCGGCAACGGCTGGATCGGTCATTGGAGCGTATCTGACGTTCCGAGTGGCTCGCGCCGCCGGCTCGGCTTACCTGGACAAAAAATTCAAGCGGGGCAAGCTCTCAAAGTTTCTGAAACTCTTCCAGCACTGGGGAACAGGGACACTGATCGCATCCACCGTCATCCCGCTGCCGTCTCCCACCAGCATGTTCTTTGCCGCCGCCGGGGCGGGCAACTATCCGAAAGGAAGATTCCTGGCAATCGTGAGTGCCTGCCGCGCGGCAAGATATTTCACCATCGCATTCATCGCCGCCCATTACGGGCGGCATTTCCTGCGGGTATTGCGCCACCCCACCCAATATTGGGGCTGGATCGTTGGCGCCGTGATTCTCGCCGTAGTGCTTGTCGCGGCTGGAATTCTGGTCAGCCGTCGTCTGGAAACTGGCGCTACGGACAGCGCAAAAACCGGTGTACAATCGCCAGCGATCTGAGAAACGCGCGTGCTTTATCCGATCAGAAAAACGGGGGCCAAGCAATGAATCCGAAGGTCAAAATACTCGTTGGAGTGCTTACCGCGCTTGCCATGATGTTGCTGACTTTTGCCCTACCCAGAGGGGGCGTCATTCGGGAAGCCGCGGTCATCCAGTTTCCGATGACCGTGGGAATCTGGGCCATCTTCGTGCTGCTCTTTGTGAAGCTGAAGTAGTTCTCAGCAATCAGTCGAGATACAGTCCGGCCGAGGCGCCGACCCACTCCATGTTTTTGTTGTGATCGACGCCCATCATGAGTCCGCGGCCCATACGGATGATGGTCAGTACTGGTGTCAGTTTCTCCAGCCATATATACATCACTCGGACCTCCGCTTTCGTGCCGCCAAAGGGCGTGTCGATGATCGGTTCGAAAGTCAGCCGCTCCTGCAGGATGTAGTAAGGGCGCTTGTCCGCCGGGATCGCGGCAATGTCCTGACTCGCTGGTCCAATCACAACCCCAAGCCCCGCGAAGGAATAGAGCGGCTTGAGCGCGTAGTTCTCAAGATCGGGTGGAACGTCATTGAGTTGATCAAGAAACCACGTCTTCGGCACAGATTCATGCTTCAGGTAAGGGATAGAGAATTTACTGATGCGGAAATACCAGTTGGGATGTCCTGCCCATTCCACGTCGAGGTCGTCGCGCCAGTCAAAAGCCAGTTTTACGTTTTTGCGCTCGAGTTCGTCGACGATAGCGCGGTTGTAGATGCGCCGGATCGGAATCTGTTTGCCATCCCGCTCGTAGTAGAGGCGTGAACCTGCTTTCTTGATGTCAACAATGTCGACCGCGCGCACGCCAAACATTTCCTCGGTGAGCAGGAAATCGGGCAAAGTCTTCTGATGAAGAGGGTCGATTTCCATCAGGATGACATTTTCGGGATCGTGCGATCCGACGATCGCGCGCTGGAGAAGCTCGCGATAGGAGTCGCTTTCCAGGCCGCTTAACAGGTACTTCAACCGCCCGGAAGCCGGAAGCCGAGAGCCGGAAGCCGACTCAAGTTCGTAGATATCGATGTAGGCCCGAGCCAACGGTCCCTGGTACGCGTAGAGGGAAGGGAAGGCTTGCAGTTCCACGAGCTTGGGATGAAGGTCACCATTGGGATCGCGTACAAGCCCGAAGTCAACCTGCACAAACATCGGATGGGGCGCCTCGTTCGGGACCTTGAATTCCGCGGGCACTGCTTCCTCAGACTTCGTCCGATATTCAGGATTTTCGACCAACTGCCGGATCAGGGCTTCGCCGTCCCGTGCCATGCGGTCGATCAATTCCTTGGGGAAAAAGCAAGGAGTCTCTGACAGGCGAAACTGAACGTGTGTTCCGCAGATATCGTCGATGTGGCGGATAAACTTCTGATATTTCCCGGGAGTGAAGTTCTGATTGAACGCTTGGCGGAGCGACGGAATCATAGAAAGGAAGTATCGACTGTCTTAGTCGCGTATGTCCATGCTCTGGATGAAGCCGTTTATCCTGGCCGCATCGCTGCCTGCAGCAGTCAGTCACCAACGGGCCATGTTCTCAAACGAACGGGCCATTCCCATGGTGGGGTAACTGCTCTAACGTAATCTCAGCAAAATAGCGTGCGGACACGATCAAGACCACTTCTGTGCCTTTCCTGACAGGCACTCGCGCCGCCAACTTCGTCTCGGTGTGCACGCGACTATAGCAAGGAGTGCAACAACAGCATGTCGCAAGAGACTGTCCGCTGTCCTTATTGTGTTCTGGACAGCGATTTTCGCCCCATGTCGCGGCGATCCGAGCAATCATTCGTCTGTCCAGGCTGCGGCCACGTGTCGTCGCCCACAGACCCATACGTGCGCTGTACCTGCCAGCGGTGCACGCAAATGAATCGCGTCGCCAGCCGCATTTCAAACGGGCCAACCCAGATCCCGCCTCTCGTGAACTCCTGACGATTCTTTCTGACTGAATCCCTCTCCCCGATTTATGCCGCAGCTGGCCTACTCGCGCCCATGCGGCACGGGTGGCACCCTAATTACATTCGCGCGGCAATCCTGCAGCCCTTCACACCCACGCGGTTGGAGTTGCTTATCGAAGCAGACCGAAACGCCGGTGAGATAGTTGTTCCCGCAACTGATTGTCAGCCCTTCCGCTTTCAGCCGCGGATTGGCAGCCAGGAAACCCTCCTTCAATTCCCGCGGCGTAATCGACAACATCCGTTTCGGATTGCTCAGTTCGGATGGAATCTTCACCGACTCAAACGCACGGCGCACCAGCTTGAAGTAACCCTCCGCGTCGAGTCCGCTGCATGTCCCATGCGTCTTCCATTCATGCGCGATGAGAGATTCATCGGGCATAATGTCGGTCATCTGGGAGGGCGCTCTCAATCCGGGCGCGATCGAGCAATTCTCCGGATAACCATCGACATATTGCGGCCAAAGCCCGTGCACCACAAACCCAAACCGTCCCGACGCGCACTCCGGCTTCTCCGGATGGCTATGGCAAAACTCCGGCGACCAGGAGAGCGCCAGCACATAGAAGTCGAATGCGCCCGGCCGTCCGCTCGGCGTCTGCCGATGCCTGTTCGATCCGAGCAACACTCCGGCTGTGATCAGGAGGAGCAGCGTAATCAGAGCCATCACAGAATGATTTCTGCCCGCCATAGCTAACCGTGGATCCTATCGTACACAGCTGAAATTGCATTAGGGTTTCACTACTGATAGCAGCCTGACTCACTACTCCGGAACTCCCGCACGCACGGTGCCGAACTAAACCGCGCTGGCTTCAGACTGCTGCAACAACTGCCTGAGAACTATCCTGTCAGGGGATACGAGTACAGTACACGCTGGTACTACTACGCGTTCTCGAAGGATTGACCACAGGTCGGCCCCACAAAGAAGTCTCGGCCATGCGCTGTGAAACGGAGCCAGAATTGACAACTCCCCGATCCAACTAGAGTAGGATACCCCTGCGCAGGAACACATTAAAGGAGACTTAAGCGTGGCGATTCCGTGGATCAAGAAGATTCGAGAGGGCGGGCAGTTAAGTGTGTTTAATAAGGCCAACACGTGGACTGACGCGGTGAATGCTTCTATTGATGCATTCAATCGGCTCTCATTCGGAGTCACCTTGGTCAAGGCCAAAGACGAGAAATCGGCGAATGTTGTCCTTGTGCTCGCAAACGGGCACACCGAATACACCTATCAGGGAACAACCGTGACACCAGGCGCCGGTTTCAGCCCCGATCGCCTTCATGGCAAGACACGCGCCTACTACTACGAGCAGCCTCCCAAAGAGATCTTCTTTGCCGTAACCTTTCTTCCGGGCAAGGTGAATGGAACAAAGAAACAGAAAGAAGTGATCGTGGTCCACGAGTTCATTCATGCTGCAGGAATGGACGAGCACGATGACCGTGGCATCATGTTCGCGCAAATGGGCGAAGACGGGGACGGCCTAATCGAATATCTCCATGACAAGGGATCGAAGGCCATGCCCCCAATCCGAGTCGGGGGCCAAACGGCATGCATCATGAACATGCTCTGGTCCGGCGGCGCCGCCTGCAAAGCCAGCTGATACCCAACGTCCAAGGTAGCCCAAACCAAACGTCGCGCCTTCTGCGACGTTTGGGGATTTTCACCCTTCCGCTCGGCACTCCTGAAGTCATCAGAGGAATTCATTTCGTTTCATGAAATCACAGACGAATTCACGGCGCCTCCATGGACATCTTGCGCCATGCGGCGCAAGATCGCTCGCGTGGTGGACAGAACTAGGTTTCCCGGGCTCAAAAACACACCACAAGAAGAGGGCAATATGGAAAAGCACGCAGTTACCCTTCTCATCCTGAGCGTGGTTTCATTCCCCGGGCTCTTAAGCGCACAAAGCGCATGTGTAATGGATGCTCAGACTGGCAATCAGACCGTCCTGGCCATTAGCGGTGGTCAGCAGCTCACACAAATACAGGCGGATTGCGCCCTGGAACTGATTGACTTCATGGCAGCCGTGACCCGCGGCGTTGATCTGATTCAGGTTGATGAGCCGATGCGCCAGATGTGGCGCGCATACCTGGTCGATCTGTACCCCAGAATCCCGCAGCAGGGCCGCGCGTTTCTGGCGAATGCTCCGATGATGTTTTACAACGTGAACGTCGCTTGGCCCCAACTGGCGCCCGCAGCGCAGAACCAATACCGCCGGGCTTGGGCTGCAGTGCTACCCCCGGTGCTTGAGTTCGTTCAGCCGGTCGTGGCCGCCACCCGGCAACAGGAGTCCTTGCAGGTGGCCCAAGGTGCTGGCGCGAACTACGGATCAGCCGCCTCGCAACCAACCGATCCCGTAGCCGATTACCGCCGCCAACAGGCAATCAGCAATAGCCTCCAGGTACACAATTCCATCATGACCAACAACACCTTGAACTTGATGAACTCTTTCAACCACATGGACGGACACTAAAGAATAGGCAGTTTGTTTGAGAGAACAGAAAGCCGATCTGCGCGAGACAAGCTGGTGCCCCATACTAAACGTCGCGTTTTTGCGACGTTGAGTGTGGGGCTTTTGTTGGCAGCGCACGATGTGTCCTGTGATCAATGCCGACCCCTGCCTGATCCACTCTCCCCTAAACAGGATGTTGTGACTTTGGTGGGCTTGCGTCCCGGTTCGCTCAACATCCTTGAAGTAATCGATTTGCTATATAGTCCTGGCTGCCAACCGTGGAGAAAATGCCAGGCATCCTCGAGCGCGTTCGCTGAGTGCGGAGTTCCGCCTTGTTGTCAAAGGGACATAATGGTTGCAAGCCATGGTGTGTGTCGGGCTCTGGTGTCTTCCACTGTGCTCGCAGGTCCCGCCACCAGTCGCCCAAGCAAATTCCGTTACCGCGTTCCGGAGGATCATTGTTTGAGCCCCCGGAACAGGCGCAGCAGATTCTTAACCGATTGAAGCAAGGAGAGAACTTCGCCGAGGTAGCCCGGAAAGAATCCATCGATTCGACCTCTGGGGATGGCGGGTCCCTGGGCACGGTTGCGCTTTCGTCGCTTCGACCATTGGCAGCGTGAAGCAAAGCTGGGGCCTCGGCGGTCTCATCGAAGCTGAAGTCGGACTGTACAACTTCCCCCAGCCGGCAGGCTGGGATCGGGATCTAAAAGAGATCTGCGAGCTGCGCAGGCAGTCCCTGGTCCACGAAAGGGAATCGATGGAGCGTTTATTCTCTCCTGGACATTCGAAGGAACGTGACTCACATAAGGAATTGAGTCCAGTTACCTGAGCCAAGTCGGGAAATCGCCCTACATCTTCGGGAGACTCAAACGCCTTCGGCGGGGCAGGTACTCCGGTGGAGCCTGGTCTGGATCTGGCCTGCGCAGTCGAAAGACCCTAGCCGGTCATGACCTTCTCCGCGCCGTCATTTCTCCTGCAATCGCCGCCTTGTCGGCCGGAGTCAGCACCTTGCCGGCCACAGGAAAGACATCTTCATCCTCGATGCGGATGTGTTCTTTATAGATATCGATCAATGTAAGAATGGCTTGTTGGAATCGGCGCGACTCTTCGGCCGAAAGAACACCTCGCTCCAGATACGCGCGCCCAAGCCGGTCGACTTCGGCATGCAAGGCATCCGCACGCCGATGATCCTGTTCGAGCGGCTCCAGACTTCGGATCGCTGCCTGTAGTTCTGGATGATTCATCTGCCGTAAGCGCGGGAACAACGATTCCTCTTCGTCCGCGGTGTGCTTCGGAGCTGCTTCGCGAAAATACCGCAAGGCGGCTCCCAGCGCCAGCTGCGACTCGCTGTTAAGGGGACGTTCCGTCGACGCTGCAACTCGCTCCAGCGATGCCAAAAACATCTCGATGCGCCGATGGCAATCGGAGAGCAACCCCGTCGGCTCAGAAAAACTATGACTCTTGCGACCAATTTGAACAGGCATGCTGTTTATTAGGATAACCCCACGATCAAAGTCATCCGAAATAGCAACATGCAAATCTCAGATGAAACGGGTGGCGAACTCAAGCCAAAAGCAGACTTGAGTGGGCCACCCAGAATTGAGGACTGGCTGGGCGAGTCGCGAACGTGTCAGTTCATTGCTGTTGGAACAACGTCAAAGGAACTGTGTTCCCCTCTGCCGCGCAACCGGCATCGTTGGGGTGCAGGTGGTCTCCGCTGTCGTAAGCGGGAAGAATTCGGGTGGGACGGTCCGGATCCCGCACAACCTGATCGAAATCGATCACCGCGTCAAATGCCTTGCTGCTGCGGATCCAGTCGTTGACCTTCTGACGTACGCGCTCTTTGTCGGGAGTGTAGAACTTGATCGGCGGCTCGGTTTTGGAAAGGGCAAGGAAAGAATCCTCCGCCGGAGGATTGGTGGTGCCGATGACGCGGACTCCTTTCTGGTGGGCGCGGGCAATGAGCTGTCGATAGCCCGAGATGACGTTTTCCGCACTCACTGGCTCGGTTTGAGGCGTCAATGAGCCGGGCATGAGGATGTCATTAATACCAATCCCCACGACGACGTACTTGACGGCGGACTGAGAAAGCACATCACGTTCAAACCGCGACAACGCCGCCTCTCCAAGGGCTGCCCCGAACCGAGTTTGCTGAGGGCTGTCTCTTAACAGCCGATTGCCAATGATGCCCTCGTTCAGAACGCTCACTTCCTTAGCGTCAGCCTTCTGCAGCCGTTCTGCGACTACGTCGGGCCACCGGCGGTTGGCGTCAGATGTTGTGCCGTCCCCATCAGTAAGCGAGGAGCCGAAGGCTACGATGGCTGCCGCGTGAGATGAAGCCGCGACATCGATCCCGGTCAGAAAGGGCCACGAATGGATCTTCTTAGCGACCGGGAATTTCGCTGCGGCGGTGGAGTCGCCAGTCTCGCCTGAGACGTAGCTCGTCTGCAGAGCAAGAATATGTAGAGTGTCGGCCTGCGTGATATTGGGTAGGAACAGACTGACAGCGAGGTCGGACAGCGCCGGTACATCCAGGTCGACCGGATCGCTCACGATGGTAGATCGTGCAGGCACGGTCGCGGGCGGCCGCCCGTGAAAGTTCAACGTCCGATCCGATGCGGGATCAATATCTGCCTCGCCAGCCCGGCGAGCAATGTGGGCAGCGCCGATGAGCAATGGATGGTCGCCGAAGGTGTTGGACACCTTGATCCGAACCTGAGTTCCGCCAACGCTGGTATGCACGATAAGGCGCAGCGTCTGATTCCGAAAGGTCTGAAGGGCACCGGGCAACGGCGCCTGCGGTGCTGCCGCCCACGTCCCGACCCACCGCGTGGGCTTTGTGGCAGGACCCTGGGCTGTCGCTGGGGTGGACAGCAATCCGATAACGGCGCAGACCACCGCGACTAATCTGAGCATGCGCATCACTTTCTGGACTGTCTGGCTGCCCGCTCAGTTTAGACGAGTGAGTGCATCTCGGGTAAGCTCTTTGGCTCAGGAAATCTCCGGCACGCCGAAATACGGTGATCTGGTGCACAGCCACTCCTCACACCGCCGCGGAGTGCGACAAAATGTTACAGAGCTCGTGAATGATTTCCTGCCGGATTTCATATTCGAGAAGATCGTCATCGCTCGCCGTGCCCAGCATTCTGGATTCCAGGACTTCGTGCTGCTTATGAAGCAACTCATTGAGTTCGAGTCGCAGTTCCTCGCTACGATGGTCTGCCATAAATCCCTCTCTTGACGTTGGTGGCACGCGAAAGGGTCAGGCGGCTCTGCGATGCAGGACTCCCCTGATCGTATCGATTAGTACCGTTACCTTTTCTGATTTCGATATCAGCCCGGACACACCGATGGATCGTGCAGAGTGTTCCGAAACTTCGTTGGGATTCGCGCTGTACATAATGAGCGGCACATTCGGCATAGTCTGTCTCAGTACGCGGGCGGCTTCCAGGCCGTTCATCACCGGCATGGCAATGTCCAGCACAATCAGGTCAGGATGCAGGCGGCAAGCTTCTTCAATGGCCTCGCGTCCGTTTTCCACGACCGCACAGACGTGCAGATCGGGTTCACGTTCAAAAATTTCATACAAAGCAGTTCGAACAAAGGCATTATCATCCGCGATCAGGACTGTGCTACGCATGATGGTCACCTCTCGCTTGGCTCATTCTTACTCACTCGCGGGATAGTTCCATACGCTCTACACCTGAAAACGGCGAACACTCTTCCACAAGAATCTCCTCCGTCGACAAATGTGCGGCCCTCACGTAACTACAGATTCCGAAAATGTAAAGCGCCAAAACATGCCACATCGCTGAAGCTCTTGGTTGAGCGAGACCTACAGCGAATACTGTAATCGGGGAATTTCACGAGGAAATTGAGGGCGCGGAACGCCAGGCGGCCATCTCCTGCCTTACACGAACGGAGCGCGACACGGACCTCAATCTTCAGGCTAGCTCGCAGAATGTATAGGTCCGTGCTTCCCACAAAGCACGCAAGCTGGGTACCCTCAGTCCTGATCATTCGAAATAATTAGGCAACCTGCCGCGATTTGCGAAGTTGACCTACTATCCCAGCAAGTCCCACCGATCGCGCCACGCTTTCCACCTTGGAGGGTCGGTCCGCGCGCCCGACTTCCAGGCATCGCCCGTTTCCTGGGCCCCGGATACAGCCGCAGACTCTTGGCGCGCCCGACTTTTTCAATCGGTACCAGATATTACGCATCCATCAGCTGCACGTGCGCCGCAATCAAGTCGATATCTGTTTTCGTATATTGTCTGTTCCCGCCGCGCCGCGCAGCATGCACCGGCTGCACCTCGTATCCCCGCCGATGCAGCCTCCCCGTGCCCTTCACCTGGACGCGCATAGCCCGCCCATTTCCGTGCCACACCACGAAATCAAACTTCGGATTGTCCCCCCACGGCAGCGCCACATCGAACCCCATCGTTTCGGCTTTCAACAAAAACGCCGCCTGCGGAATCTCCCCCGACCTGTTCGGATTCCCCCGCAACCGCACCCACCACTTCTCAAGGGGATCCACACATGCAAAAATCCAAGGAATCACACTCCCATTCCCGCTCTCTGTCATTCCGAGCGAAGCAGGATCATCCGTGCAAGGGACTGATCCGGCGCAGCCGAGGGACCTTGAGCTGCTCTCCTCGCCCCACGCCCTCATCACAACCCACTCCACCCCACTGCCCGATTTCTTCTGAACCAACTCCACAGAACACTCTTCCCCATCCGCGCCTGAAAAGACGCAGCATGTATCAAAAACGCAATTTTTTGCGCAGAGGATAGAAATTGCGCGAATCAGAAATCACTGATCCCAATCACACATGTGTGTGATCGAAATTACGCCACATGGACCGCTGTCCAGAAGCAATGTCATCTTGAGCGGAGCAAGCCAGCGGGCGAAGTGAACTGGCCCGCGCAGTCGAAAGAACCCCACTCCATGCACAGTGAAGACCCTAAGCAACACACCGTTCTCCATCGACTACGACAAGCGCGCCACCAGCCTATCCGTTCCCCGGATAGCTGCGGGCCTGGTTGATCCAGGTATCGACGTCCTTCTCCGACGCGCCGTTTTTCTGGAGATACACGCGCAATTCCAGTTCAGGCATGGATTCCGATGTGCTCGTGATCGCACCCTTCTCAAAATCGATGCCGACGATGATGAATGTCTCCGGACGCGCGCCCTTGATCTGCACCACACGATATTTAGTCGCCATGGGATCTCCCGCACAGGCAAGGTAAGGGTATCAGACGGAGGTTATTAAACGTCGATGTTTGGTGGAGACGTCGAGGCCACTTTGTCTGACCAGCCGCTGGGTCGTTCTCGCGGGTGATGTGCCATAATTCTTACCCAAAACTTTTCCCCTGTATTGGGGCTTTTGCGGCAGACGAAACGGCCGTCCAGCGTGTCGCCGTATTTCCTCCCTTACACGCAACAAGGATGCAGCCATGTTCTTGCATCACATCGTCTGTCAAGCTGCAGATACTCCCGAGGGCCCCGATGGTTCTGCCGCGGATTTCATCTCGCGCCTTACTACTCTTAGTAAATGTAGCCTGGCTTTGCGCGCCGATTTACGGTTTCGCCATCCTCGACCTTAATCGTTTCTCCTGGTCCGAGGTCCAATAGCCGCAATCTAGGCGGATAAAGACTGACGTGTAGGGAATCGTGAGGTCCGTCTTCAGGACTAGGATGTGGAATGTCTTGCCGGCTTCGTCGAGTTTTGCAATGATCTCCTCGTGCAGGAGGGATTGCGGTTCGCTTGTGCTCAGCAGCTTGGCTAGCGCTTCGCGATAGGCGGTTACGCCGGCGGCGTCGGTCTCAGGGACGGCCTTCAACTCCGCATCGGTGAAGATCACGGGGCGGACATGCTTCACTTTACCGAGTTGAACGAATACCTCTTTGATGACGTCGAGATGATCGCTGTTTGTCTCGATGGTCTCGATGCCGGTGCTGGTCTGTAGCGGATACGCTGAGTCTACAATTGCGATCCAATTGCGATGGCCCAGAAGGGGGAGCTCTTCACGCAGGCGGGATCGCCAGTCGGGGGATTGGGCATGGGCCAGGGTGGCGGTGAGAATGAGTAAGGAGATCAGGGCAGTTCGCATTTTGGGCATGGCTGTTCTTGTGGGTGGGGCTGCGGCCAACTCCCGCACGCACCTGGTGCAGTTTAGCTTATAGGGAATCCTTCGGCCGCGGCTAATCTTTGCGCTTGGGCGCAAGAGATCAATCCTCGCTCAGGATGACAATACTTAGGGACCGGACACAGCTCAGGGGCTAGAGCCCCCATCGTTCTCGGATGTGATTGGCACGCTGAAGCCGCACCCTTCCCGGTTTTGCTCCCTGACACAGTTTCGAGGAGGAAGCTTCATAGTCATTCGTGCCTTCCCGAAGGAACTTGTCGAGCTTCGCTCGACCGGATAGCCGAGGCGGCTGTCCCTACGCGCGCATTGCTGATGCCTGACGCCTACTCCTTCACCCCCAGCTGCCAGAACAGGAACGAATACACATCCGTGAACTCTTCGATTTGCTTCGTCACCGGCTTGCCTGCGCCGTGCCCTGCTTGGCTTTCGATCCGCAGGAGGATTGGCCTCGTTTTGCTTTGGCCGTTTTTCGCTTCGGCTTGCATCTCGGCGGCCATTTTTTTGGCGTGCATGGGATCGACTCTGGTGTCGAAGTCGCCGGTCATAAATAGAATCGCGGGATACTCCGTGCCGGCTTTTACGTGATGATAGGGGCTGTAGGCGTAGAGCCATTTGAACTGGTCGGGGTTTTCGGCGGAGCCGTATTCGGGGATCCAGAGTTTGGCAATCTGAAAATTTTGGTAACGCAGCATGTCTAGCAGCGGGACCTGACAGACTACGGCGCGGAACAGGTCAGGACGCTGCGTGATCATCGCACCCATCAGGAGGCCGCCGTTCGATCCGCCCTGGATGGCCAGGTGATTCTTGTCGGTGTACCTTTCGGAGATGAGGTGCTCGGCGGCGGCGATCATGTCGTCGAAGACGTTCTGCTTCTTGTCGAGCATGCCGGCGCGGTGCCAGTCTTCGCCGAACTCGGCTCCGCCGCGCAGGTTGGCTACGGCGAAGACGCCGCCGTGCTCCATCCAGAGATAGGCGGTGCGGCTGAAGCTGGGAGTGAGGCTGATGTTGAAGCCTCCGTAGGCGGTTAGAAGCGTGGGATTGCGGGCGGTCTTCTGCAGTCCTTTTTTGTGGACTACGAACATGGGGATGCGGGCGCCGTCCTTGGAGTTGAACCACTCCTGGGCGACTTCGTAGGCCGAGGGATCGATGGAGGGGGCGTCGACTTTCGACCAGAGAGCGCCAATGAGTCCGATATTTGCCTCAGAGTTAGGAGTCTTAACGCTGACCGGTTTTGTGTCGAGCAGGTAAACGCTCGGAGGCACGGTGAAGGAGTGAAATCCAAAAAAAACCTCGTCGTGATTCCAGCGCCCGCCGTGTCCGAATACCGTGCCGATCGCGGGAAGGGAAACGTCACTAATCTTCTTGCCGTCGAGATCGAACAGCTTGAGTTGTGAGCTTCCGTTCTGCTCGTACTGCGCGAAGAGCTTGCCACCATAGACGGCAACGTTTTGCAGGACCGCATCGGTTTGCGGAATGATCTCTTTCCACGCACTGCGATCGAAGTTGCCCGCGTCGGTGACGAAGACGCGATAGCGAGGGGTATCTTCATTTGTGGTGATGTAGACCTTGCCTTCGTAAACCTCGGCGCCGTAGTTGAAATCCTTGCCTGTGGTCAGGCGAGACGGCGGATTTTGGCCGTGCGTGTCCATCAGGAAGAGTTCGGACTTGGTCCATCCCTGCGAGACGTGAATCAGGAGCCAGCGGCCGTCGTTGGAGAGGAAGACGCTCGGCCAGTCTTCGGGATCGCGACCTTCGCCGAAGATGAGGTCGTCGGTCTCGGGATCGGTACTGATCAGATGGAAGAAGACGTGGCGGTTGTACATCTCCTGCCCGGCGGGGACGTCTCCCTTCTTCGGATAACGCGTGTAATAGAAGCCGGAGTTGTCGTGGAGCCATGCAATCGAAGCCGCGCGCGTGCGCTCGATGATGTCGGGGAGAATCGTGCCAGTCTTCGTCTCAATGATGTGCAGCGTCGACATCTCCGATCCGCTTTGCGACGTTCCGTAGGCGACGTACTTGCCGTTGTCGGAGGGCTGGAACCAGTCGAGCGCGATGGTGCCGTCGGCGGCGAGGTGGTTGGCGTCGACGAGTACGCGATCCGTTTGTAGAGACGTTGCCTGCGACGTCTCCCCCCGATCCCGTACATAAAGGACCGGCTGGTTCTGCATCCCCTCGCGCTTGGTATAGAAGTAATGCTTCCCGGCGGGAATCGGCGGAGTAATGCTACCGATCGAGAGCAACTCGATGAGCCGCTTGTGGATGGCGTCGCGTCCGGGCAGTGGATCGAGAAGGGAACGGGTGTAGGCCATCTCGTCGCCGACCCACTTCTTCGTCGCAGGAGAGTTGCCGTCCTCGAGCCAGCGGTAATTATCGATGACTTTGGTGCCATGGTAGATGTCGGCAATCGGCTTGATCTCAGCCTTCGGAGGTGCGGCGGGTGCAGTAGAGGAAGTTGAAGACGAAGACTGGGAATCGCCGGCGAAGACGGCAGCCGCAAAGAAAGAAGAGAGAGAAATAGAAAAAAGAAACACAGGAAATCGTCCTCCCACCATAACCACCTCGATGAAAGCGTATCAAAAGCGAGCGCAACGAGGCGCCGTTTTGAGAACGCATCCCAAAATGTTATGATCATGAAGTCAGCGCGGGCCGTCAGCCTGCGCCACAACACTCCTCAGTAGCTCAATGGCAGAGCATCCGGCTGTTAACCGGAGGGTTGTAGGTTCGAGTCCTACCTGAGGAGCCATTCTTTTGCCCTGATTTTCCAACCGCTTAAGTTGAATCCCCAAAATTTTGTACTGCTTTTGTAATGCCGGAGCTTGTTTCCGGGGATTTCCCTACGCGCCGAGTATTTAGCAGACAGAGGGAATTTAGCTATGGCAGTTGTGACGGTTTACACGAGGCACTCGAAGAAGTGCCCCAAAAGCAGAGAGAAGAAAGCTGGGCAGTACAGGCGGTGCAACTGCCCCAAATGGCTGCGGTGGGGGAAGAATGGCAATAAGTCCGCGAAGACCCGTAGTTGGGAAGTGGCGAACAAGGCAGCCCGGAAGCTCGAAGAAGAAATCGACCTCAAAGCAATGGGCATCGAGACGCCCAAAAAGCCGGACCACATCACTGTAGAGGCTGCGATCAACCTGTACCTCGACGACATGGCGCAGCGCGGGATCAAAGACCCCTCCAAAGCGCGACGGATGCTTGGGCGTCTTCGCGAATACGCCAACGTGAAGGACGTTATCCTGCTTAAGGATGTCACCGCCCTGCTGCTGATGGAGTGGCGAAATGGCTGGACTTTTAAGAAGAACAGCGACAGCCCTGCCGTCCACTGGTCAGTTGTGAAGACCTTTTTCAAGTGGGCGTTCTCCACTGATTTGATCGCGACGAACCCTTCAGCAAAACTGATGTCGCTCCCGTCTGGTCGCAATCAAGTTCTGCCTCTCTCTCGTGACGAGTTCGACCGAATTCTGGCAGCGGTCGATCATTGCGGTTTCGCACGAGAGGTCACCTACCGGGTAAAGAGCTTCATCCTGCTCCAGCGCTGGTCGGGTTTGTCTTGCATGGACGCCGCTACGCTAAGCCGCGCTGCGTTGAGTCAAGACAACAACATCTCGCGGGAACGCACAAAGACAAACAATGGGGTATTCGTGCCAATCCCCGATGCAGTGGCAGAAATGCTTCGCATGCTGCCAAATGATGACTTGGAATATTTCTTCTGGAATCCCAAGCGCATGAAAAAGACGTCCATAGTAGCGATGTTTGGAGATTGGCTGCGGGCCGTGTTTGACAAGGCGGGTGTGGCTCACAGTACGTCAGAAATGCTGAGCCATCGCTTCCGCCACACATTTGCCGTCGAACTGCTCTTGGCGGGCGTCGGCATTGAACGGGTCACAAGTTGCTTGGTCATAAGACGGTGCGGACGACCGAGAAATACTACCCCGCGTGGGTGAAGGAGCGGCAGCAGAAACTCGTAGTGGAGGTCAAGGACGCGTGGAAGCACATGCAACTGCCCACGGCGATATTTCCCACCAAAGGCGACGTGCAATGAGTGACGAGCCTGTTTCCACTCGGTGCCCCGAGATGTCATGCCAACGTCGCAACGCGATTATTGGATTCGCTTCTTATGAAGCACGCGATTGAAGACCGAATGGGGGATGCGCAGAACACGATATTTCCGTTTGTGCAAGGTTTCGGACGATCCCAAATCCACTACACCCGGTTCATCCTCAAACATCCTCGTGACCTTGTCTGTACTAACTTTGAGAATCTCCGCAGCCTCAGCTACGGTGTAGAATTGCTCTTGCATTGTTGACTTCAACCTCCCAATTCATTGCCGCGACTCCCGCCCCGGTCAATCTTCTTCTTAGTTACTGCATTTTTCGTCTTTTGCCGAATTCTGCGATTCTGTCTGATCTTCGACCCATCTCAACGGCTCCTTGCCGTCCGTAGAACCGACACTCAGAAAATGACAAATTTTGTCGTTGAGTTTCTGCCAATGCCGCATGGAAAGATAACGGAGGCTCAAAAAGCCTCAAATTAGCTGCTCGCGTGAAAAGCCGTGCCCAGAGCCTCGTCTCCGAGATTTTCATAATTCCTCTGCATCTAAAAAGTTCGAATCGACACGAAAAGTCCGGCGCGACCCGCATCGACTTGCTGATCGTATGGCCCCGCTTCATCCTGCTGATCGTTTACATCAACATGCTTTGGTTCTATTACCTTCTGGCGCGTAGCGAGGAGCGCCGGATGGAAGCTC
>Ga0126373_10000237_pt1 | contig 36043 bp, 30 predicted proteins | sample PanSoiMetPlot_11_FD_92545 | JGI IMG/M metagenome (GOLD analysis project Ga0126373, IMG submission 92545) | Tropical forest soil microbial communities from Panama - MetaG Plot_11 | ecosystem: Environmental > Terrestrial > Soil > Tropical forest > Bulk soil | place: Panama | collected 2016-02-17 | reverse complement strand
CCGTTTATCACATGACGGATCCACAAGTGTTCTATAACCGTGAGGACCTATGGGCCGTTGCTTCAGAAGTCGGCATGGGCGAGTCCGGTGAGCAGAAAACCTTGGCAATGGAACCGAATTTCGTGCTTATGAAACTGCCGGGCGAAACCAACGTCGAATTCGTCGAGATTCTCCCGTTCACGCCGGCCAATCGGAACAACCTGATTGGCTGGATTGCCGGACGCAGCGACGGGGCACAGTATGGTACGTCGATAGTCTACGACTTCCCGAAGACCAAGCTGGTAGACGGCCCTCTGCAGGTCGAAGCGCGTATCGATCAGAACGCCCAACTGTCCGGACAATTGACGCTGTGGAATCAACAAGGTTCCCATGTCCGACGCGGCACTCTGCTGGTTATTCCATGTGGGCGTGCGTTGCTGTATGCGGAGCCGATTTACCTGCAGGCCGAACGGAGCCCAATGCCGGAGCTACGCCTGGTGGTGCTTGCGCTGCAAGACCGGCTCGCCTACGGACCGACCTTCGACTCGGCGATGAAAGCTCTGTTTGGAGGAGAGGCCTCGTCGCTGTCTGCCGCTGCTCCTGTCGAGGCGGAAAGAAACACACCAGGGGCTTCTCCCGCGAAAACGCCCCCTGCGGATCTGAACGCGCTCATTGCTGGAGCCGCCAAAGACCTCGCCGACTACCAGCGACTAACAGCCGAAGGCAAGCTCGGCGAGGCTGGGCAGAAGCTTGAACAGTTAAAGCGCAAGCTCGACGAGCTGAACGCACGCCAAAAATGATTGCTTCCGACCCTAGAGGCTCGATGCCGCAAGGAGGCTAATCCGGAGCAGATAGCGCGAAATTCTTGTCGTTTCGCCCAAAATGACAGCCGACTCTAAAATCAAGGAAGTACCAGGGAAGCCTTAACACGGCCAAACGTGTGAACCTCGACACTCGTAGGTGCGATTCTTCGCCTCTTCCGTGCACGTCTCAAACTGTTATTTGAAAACCTCGCTCCTCGAAAACAACTTGCCGCACAGCAGCGAAGACATGCGTGCTCGGCTCGGTTTCAACGTGTGAGAGAACCATCTCCCGCCGGATGTGGGTAGTGTCACCAATGGTTCGCCGGAGTTCGGCATTCTAGATTTGGAGGCGTTGCCAAGTCTTGGATTTCATCCACAGGTAGGAGATCAGCAGGCAGACCGACCAAGCAATGGGCAGCGAGAGCCAGACCAAATCCACAGGCCAAGCAAGCGGAATCGCCGTAAGATAGGCGATGCCAAGCATGGTGGCGGTCAGAACGACCTCGATGCCAACGGCCGCCTTCACGTCGCCCGTTCCCAAAACGGCGCCGAACCACATCTGGGCCGGAATGACAATTAACATCGCCAGAGCCACAACGCGAAGGCTCGCGCTGCCGTCCGCGAGCAGGGCCCACTCCGACGCGAACAGCGCGAAAAACCAACGAGGCGTCAACAAGGCGAAGACCAGAAGAGGCACAGTCGCTACGAAGGCGCAGACAATCGCTTCGCGCAGGAGAGCTCCGATACGTTCCGCCTGATTCCGACCGACAAAGCGGCTAACCATCGAGTACGACGTTTCGGAGAAACCTTCCGTAGGTATCCAAAAGACAACGTAGCAGGTGTACACGATATTGGCGATGGCAAGCGCGGCCTCGCTCACGCGCTCAAGGATCAAGAAGAACACGAGCCAGCGAACCGTCTCGAGGCCACGTTGCACCACGATGCTAGCCGACATGCGGCTGAGCAGGCGCAGAATGCGCCAGTCAAAGCCCGGGAAACGGAAGAGGTTATAGCGCGTCCGGTTAAAGGCGCGCAGGGTATACAGCGTCAGGAAGAGGCAGGAGAGGGCCTCGGCGGCCACCGAAGCGAGCGCGGCTCCCCGCATGCCCAGCGTCGGGGCCCCAAATCTTCCGAAGATCAAGGCATAACTGAGCGAGATGCTGGTGGCCGCGAGGATGATTGTCGCAGGGGCCAGGGCGCCGGTTTTGCCGGTAGCGGTCAGCAACGCACTGTAAGCGAAATTGGCGCCCGCCAAGGATATGCCCAGAGCGGCGGTCTGCAGATAGCTGTTGATTGCAAGGCGCACCGCGCTAGATTCGACAAACGAGCTTCCTACGATGGGCCATCCGACCTTAAGCGCGATCGTCGCGGCGAAACAGATGACGAGGACGGCAACAAAGCCTTGATTGAATACGGCTCCCACGGCGTCGGGCCGGCGCTGGCCGGCACGGCGCGCGGCTAGGATCTGCATGGCTTCGACCAAAGCCAATGGCAGAACTAAGACCAGAAGCATGACTGAGTCTGCGATTGCCAGGGCGCCTAGTTCTGTGACGCCCACGCGGGCCAGAAAGATAGTATTAATCAGATGCAGGAGGGTCTCGCTGACCGCGGCCAGGATGATTGGCAGTGAGACTCTCCAGACGAGACGCGCAAGCTTGGTCATAGACTCAAAGATATAAGCCGGAACTGCGGTGATGACCAGTTCAGGTCGTATGTTTCTTGGCCTTCGTGCAAACGATCCCCTGCTTAATCAAGGAGGGCGATCTGATATGCGGCGCGGTTTAGGTGCATAACCATGCAGGAAAGCAGCGCGCCGCTCTTGTGGTATTCGCTGAGATTGAAATAGGCCACCTCCAAAGCAAAGTTGGAAGCAGTGTCCTCCAATTTGCGGTTTTTCTGGAGTTCGCGCCGATAGTCCTCGGTCCCCACCTTGAGGTCGTGGAGGTGCGAAGAATTCAGTACGACTTTGGGCAAGCGCACGGAGTTGCAAATGCCAGAATAGGCTTCGTCCAGAGAGACGTCGGCTCAGGGCAGAAGAACGACGGCTTGCGAACTTCGTCGATTTCATCGGCGAGGGTCGTGGTAGCCGCACGCTCCCTCAGCCGCTGTTTGAATCAGAACGGGAGATGGCAGCGCTAAAGGAAGAACTTGCAACCCTGCATCGTTAGCTGTGGCAAAGTGTTTCAAGTTCAACCCGCAGAGTGGATCCAGGAACGGTTAAACCAGGTTGCAAGAGATCCCGAGCGCAACTCCGACCGTTTCGGGGCTGACTCCTTCGGAGACTCCTCGGCCCCGCGGCGTTGACACTGATCGGCCTTCTTACAGAGCCACGACTTCCGACTACATCCTGAAAAGGAAAGCGACGCGGCGAAACCGCCTAATTGGGTACTGGCTGACCGCGGACGTCGTTATGGGCTCCAGCTCATAAGGGAGGTATTCGAACGTCGTCGGGCAACGTCGAAGTGTCAGCGCACGTGCAATCTGGGGTTTTAACGCGCTAGCCACATGGCATAGCGGATGGCCTGAAATAGAGGCCAGTGATAGTGCGCTCGAAGAACGCGATACCAATGAAGAATGGAATGTCGTTTCATGACTCCCCCACTTGCAAGCTTGTGTCGGCAGCTTGCCCTCATCTCCTTTGGCAAAAGTACAGAACCGACAAGAGCAGCGCATCACGAGATGGAAGGAATTTTTGGTACCGCACAAGAACTTCCCGGAAGTACCACTATTGAGGTGGGAACATCTGCGCGATGGAGCATCTTTTCCGACGGACCATCGAAGGCTACGATGTCCGCCGGAACTGGCAAATGCGATGTGACCGCTGTATGATGAGTCGCTTTCGACACGGTGAGTGTGCGCCAGAGAATCCTACCGAGAGATGCCAACATAGTGCTGAGGGTGCAGTGGACTACTTCGTTCCCCGCCGCGATCCACTGAGCTCTTTGTGTCTGGACCGGTGCAATCTGAAAAGACGACCATCAGCACGCCGCGACGCGGCAAGTCGAAAGTGGATGCTTTTTCTTTTCATCGCCGATCTGCTCATCATCGGTTGCCACTCAAGACCTTACGATGCAAGACCTTCGATCGAATTCAGCAAAGTTCCTGTGGCCAACTCCGGTGGTCCAGACAAAACGGATACGATCGAAGGCCGCGTTAATGGCACTCGACCAGGCCAACAGATAGTGTTGTATGCGAGGGACGGCGACGGTCTTTGGTGGGTGCAACCTTTTACAGAGCGTCCATTCACTCAAATTCAGGCCGATTCAAGATGGAAGGGTACAACCCATCTAGGTATGGAATACGCAGCTCTGCTTGTAGATCCGGGGTACACGCCGCCCGACACTGGAGAAATCCTGCCTTCAGGGACCGGTGTTGTGGTCGTTGCAGTTGTCAAAGGCACAGGTCCCGCACCGCCTCACATACCGCCCAGGATCATCCGCTTTAGTGGCTACGAGTGGGCAGCACGCGGCGCAGCCATCTTCCGCGGAGGATCGCCGAACACATTTGATTCTGCGAATGCTTGGACGGACCACAACGGCGCCCTTCACCTTCGTATCGCTAAGACTCAGGGCAAATGGACCTCTGCAGAGGTTAGGCTCACTCGCAGCTTAGGATATGGAACCTATGAGTTCACCGTACGCGATATTTCCCACCTCGAACCTTCCGCTGTTTTAACCCTTTTTACTTGGGATGATACGGGCACTGAGCAGAAGCGAAACGAACTGGACATTGAAGTAAGCCGTTGGGGCTATCGTCGAAACGAGAATGCTCAGTACGTTGTTCAACCCTACTACATTCCGATCAATGTGTTTCCATTCACAGTACCGAGCGGGGTAGTTACGTTCTGGTTCCGTTGGTCGCCGGGCGAGGCAACATTCTCATGTAGCTTGGGGACCTCGCCCACGGGGGCCCACGTTGTTAGCAGACATGTGTTTACTTCTGGCGTGCCTCCAGCAGGCGGGGACTCGGTGCATATGAACTTCTACGTTTTTGGCACCGGCGAAGTCCCGCTAACTAAAGAAACAGAAGTTGTCATTGAAAAGTTCGTGTACCTGCCATGATTCGCGTCTTGAAACAGTGTCGGTGGGCTCTGCCCCTACTGGGTATGGCCTGCTTCTTTCCGAGTGCTCACGCACTCGATCCAAATCGGATGATGTCTCAGTACGTCCATGAGAAATGGAATGCCGACAGAGGCCTTAGCGGACATGTCTTCGCGATCACGCAGACACCGGATGGTTATCTGTGGATAGGCACGGACAATGGCTTGGTACGTTTCGATGGATTCAGTTTCCAGGCTGTCTCGTTTCTTCCTGTTGGATTGCCTTCGAATTCCCCGGTTCTGGGGTTAATCACAGACGCTGATGGCAGGCTAGTGGTGCGCCTTGCGGGAACAGTTGTCTTGCTAAAGGGCAACGCGAAGTTTGCGAGCCTCAGTTCCGAGGTTGGCTTGTCCGCATCCTATGTCACGGCAATCTGGAAGGAGGAAAATGGAGGAGTGCTTTTCTCCGATCTGGTAAGCGGCACCGTTCGCTTCCACGGCCAAAGAGTCGAGGTTCTGGCACGTCCAAGTCGCCTGCCCGGAGCGCCGCTTGTGACCTCATTGGCGGAGACGCCCGACGGCAAAATCTGGATGGGCACGTTAGGAACGGGTCTTTTCTACGTGTCACAGGGCCAGGTTAGGAAAGTGACGGCCGGGCTGCCAGTGAGAAAAGTGAATTGCATGCTGTCGGTGAGTCAAAACGAGTTGTGGTTCGGCACGGATAGAGGATTGTTCCGTTGGAATGGAAAACTATTGAGCCGAGGCGGGTTACCGGCTCGCTTCGACAAACTACAGGTGCTGACTCTGCTTAAAGATCGTGAGTCGAATGTTTGGGTTGGCACTTCGCAAGGACTGTTGCGCGTCAACGCCAAAGGCGTGTCATTTTCCGATGAAAGTACTCCGGGCGCAGACGGAGCTGTCAATGCTCTGTTCGAAGACCGCGAAGGAAATCTTTGGGTAGGCGGTCCGAACGGCTTGGAACGCATTAGGGACAGCGCATTTGTGACTTACTCCAAAGCGACCGGTTTGCCATCTGAACACAATGGGCCCGTCTACGCAGATGCGGAGAATAGAATTTGGTCGGCCTCTACGGACGGCGGATTGTACTGGCTGGTGAGTGGGCGCGTCGAAAACGTCACTAAAGAGACCCTAGTGAATGACGAGGTCTATTCGATCGCAGGGCAGAAAGGAGACATTTGGATCGGTCGGCAGCATAACGGGCTAACGCATCTACATTACCCCCGTTCTCGAATTTCGTATGAGACTTACACCGAACGGAACGGACTCGCTCAGAATAGCGTTTACTCTGTCTATCAGAGCCGCGATGGAGTGGTTTGGGCCGGGACCCTGAGCGGGGGCGTTAGCAGACTTAAGGACGGGCGATTCACTACGTACACGGCCACGAACGGTCTCGGTTCGAATACCATCAATGCGATCTTAGAGACTCGCAACGGGACGATGTGGTTTGCAACCTCGAACGGGCTAAGCTCTCTGTTCCGGGAGCAATGGAAAACACTTTCTGCGTCGGACGGCTTGCCTTCAGCGACGGTGAACTGCTTGTTCGAAGATTCGGCGGGCATTCTCTGGGCTGGAACGTCAGAGGGTCTCGCCTTTTTCAGCGCGAGCCAAGCTAAGGTTCCTGGCAACATTCCCGAATTGTTGCACGGACAGATATTCGGTATTGCAGAAGGGAAGAACGGATGGTTGTGGATCGCCACTGCAAGCGACGTGCTCCGTGTTCGGCGTGACAAACTCATGGTCGGCGCTGTCGGACCCTCCGATCTCCGGGAGTACGGAATTGAAGACGGTCTGCTCAGCAACCATGGAGTGAAAAGAAACAACTCGGTCATTGCGGACGCCTCGGGGAGGGTCTGGTTCTCGCTTAGCCGGGGTCTGTCGGTTACCGACCCGTCAAACTCCACGGACAATTCCGCACCGGCGATAACCCACGTTGAAGGGATTTCTGCCGATGGCAGCCTTCTGGACGGCAAGGGCTTGGTCCGCGTTCCAGCCTCTTCCAAGCGAATTACGTTCGCATACACGGGGCTGAGCCTCGCCGCGCCGGAACACATTCGCTTTCGATATTTGCTCGAAGGGTTTGATCGCACATGGAGCGAGCCGGCCGCAAACCGGGAAGCCGTTTACACGAACCTGAACGCCGGACGGTATACGTTCCACCTCGTGGCTTGCAACAGCGATGGAGTGTGGAATGGGGCCGAGACTGCTATCCAATTCGAAATCGAACCGCTTTTGTGGCAGAGAAGGTGGTTTCGATTGGTGGCGCTGGCTGCCATTGCGCTTGCTGCTCTTCTTTTCTACCGCGTTCGTGTGCTGCAGCTCTCCCGTCAGATGAACTTGCGATTTGAAGAGCGGATCGGTGAGCGTACCCGGATCGCCCAGGAATTACACGACACGCTCTTGCAAGGTCTGATCAGCGCTTCCATGCAGCTTCACGTGGCTGCGGAGCAAATCCCCGGAGATTCGGCAGCAAAACCGAAACTCGGCCGCGTTCTCGAGTTGATGAGGCGGGTCATCGAGGAAGGCCGGAATGCGGTCGGGGGCCTGCGAGCGCATCAGAACGGCTCGTTGGATCTCGGAGAAGCCTTCTCCCTGGTTCGGCAGGAATTCGCTGGGCAGGCCGAAGCGGAGTTCCATGTCATTGTGGAGGGTAGACCCCGTCCTTTGCATCCGCTTATACGAAACGAGGTTTACAATATCGGACGCGAGGCGCTGACAAACGCATTCCGGCACTCCCGGGCGAGCAACATCGAAGTCGAACTCGAGTATGCCGCGAGTCACTTGCGGGTCCTGATCAGGGACAACGGGGTCGGAGTCGACCCCGATATTCTGCGCAGAGGACGGGACGGACACTGGGGCCTGTCCGGGATGAAGGAAAGAACGCGAAGGATTGGCGGGAAGCTGAGACTCTTAAGTAACCGTCGCGCTGGAACAGAGGTTGAATTGTCCGTGCCGGGGCCGATCGCTTTCGAATCATCTTCTTCGAATGGCTGGCGAAGATGGCTTTCTATGCTACATCGCTCACGTACGATAGGACAATGAGGCTGGTCGAATGTTCGCTTTCAAAAAACGCTGTCTAAGCGTTGCGGCGTTGATCGGACTCAGTGTTCTCCTCTGCAGCTGTCGTGCGCGTGACGCGAAACACGGGCCTTCCATAGTATTCACCAGGGTTCCTCTTGCAGGTGAGGGTGGCCCGGACAAATTGGACATCATCGAAGGGCGAGTAACCCAAGCGCGTCCCGGAGAGAAAATCGTTCTTTTTGCTCGCTGGGGCCCCTGGTGGGTGCAGCCGCTTGCCAACCAGCCATTTACGATAATCCAATCGGATTCCACCTGGAGGAACTCAACGCACTACGGAACCGAATATGCGGCCTTGCTCGTCGATCCGGAATATCGGCCGCTGCCAACAATGTCTGCCCTGCCGAGCGAGAGTGCAGGTGTACTCGCTGTGAAAATCACAAGGGGTCGGCCGGTCTTTTGGCAAACGTGGTGGTTTCTGCTTAGCAGTGCTTTTGTTTTCGTCGTGGTAGTGGGGACCATATTTCGTGTCCGGATGGAAAGGATGACCCGGCAGCTTAGGCTTCGCGTGGAAGAACGGCTGGCGGAACGCTCGCGCATCGCACAGGAGCTGCATGACACTCTCTTGCAAGACTTCCTCAGTGTCTCGATGCAACTTCATGTTGCGAACGATCAACTGGCCGACGATTCTCCAGCAAAGCCGGCAGTCGCTCGCGTTCTCGGGCTTATGGGGCGCGTCACGGAAGAGGCCAGGAATACTGTGCAAGGTTTGCGATTATCCAATTGGGGGTCACAGGATCTGGAGCAAGCCTTTTCGCGGGTTCCGAGAGAGCTCGCCACCACGCAGACGGCTCGTTTTCGCATAATTGTGGAAGGAGCTGCCCGCCCGCTACGGCCGGTAGTTGGCGATGACATTTATCTTATCGGTAGAGAAGCGATTGCCAATGCGTTCCGTCACTCCGGCGCAAGTGATATCGAATGCGAACTCAGATATGACTCAAACTATGTCCGTCTTCTGGTGCGCGACAACGGCCGTGGGATCGCCGGCGATTTTCAGTGGCCAGGGCACGAAGGACACTCGGGCTTGACTGGGATGCGCGAGCGGACCGACAAAATCGGCGGAAAACTTCGAGTATTGAGCCGCGAGGACGCGGGGACCGAGATCGAGCTATCTGTCCCGAGTGAAGCGGCTTACCTTGCCTCTTCCCATGAACGGTCAGCAAAATGGCCTTCGAAATTGAACCCCCAAAAGATCAATAGAGCCGGCTCATCCGTCGGCAAAGGACAAGTTTGATGACCGGACCTGTTCGAATCCGCGTGTTCAGCGTGGATGATCATCCTCTTCTACGCGAAGGTCTCACCGCGATCATCAACAGCCAGCCAGACATGCTGTTGGTGGCTGAAGCGTCTACCGCTGAGGATGCCATTCAACAGTTTCGGAAGCACCGCCCCGACGTTACCCTTATGGACCTTCGGCTGCCGGACAAAAGCGGCATCGAAGCGATGGCCGCGGTGCGCGCCGAATTCCCCGAGGCGAAGTTCATCATGCTGACCACCTTTGAGGGCGACGTGGAGATTCAACGCGCTCTCGAGGCCGGAGCGCAGGCCTACATTCTAAAAACTATGCCTCCCAAGGAATTAGTTGAGGTGATCCGGCAGGTTCATGCGGGCAAGAAACGGGTTCCTCCGCAACTGGCTGCAAAGCTTGCCGAGCACTTGAGCGACGAAGACCTTACCGCGCGCGAAATTGAGGTCCTCGGCCAAATCGCGGGGGGAAACCGGAACCGGGACATCGCGGAGAAGCTCTTCATTACCGAGGAAACCGTCAAGGTCCATATCAAACACATCATGGATAAATTGGGCGCCAGTGACCGGACCCAGGCAGTTGCCATCGGCCTGCGCCGGGGAATCATCCACCTCTAATTTCGTCACAGGCGAATACCCCGAAAGAGGTAAGCAAAAATTCCGCAAATAGGGGTTTCTCTCGAGAGGCGCAGTTGTTTCAATTGATCCCTATTGCGTTTGTTTGTTGGTGCATGGCGGAGGTTTCCGCTGCAAAGACTATTTTCCACGTTTCCTGGCGGCAGGCCGGGTATTGGACTGTTTCTCCTGCGGGTGGCAATCGGTGGCACGGCACTCACTTTCGGCGCTCTATTCCTCTCTAGCCGGATAGGGCACGCTGCGGCTGTGTGGGTCATTGCCCCGGTATTGATCATCGGCGGCGTGGCTCTAGTGATTGGATTTCTAACTCCTTTCGCCAGTCTGGGGATCGGACTTTGCGTGTTGGGGATGGCATTCTCCTGGTTTCCGGAGCCGGCATTGATGCCATCGGGCGCGCGACTGATAACTCTGGTCATTGCCACAACGGCAGTCGCTCTAGCTTTGCTGGGGCCGGGCGCATTTTCTATGGACGGTTACCTCTTTGGACGCCGCGAAATTGTGATTCCCCCGCGTCCGCCGATCGAATGAGAAACGCGGCCTTCGGATTTTACCTCTCAGCGTGCGCTTCAATAGCGAAACCACCAAAGGTGGTACTTTCCAAACCCCAGCTGGTGGTAGAGAAAAAACCTTCCTTCTCGTGATGCGCAATTCGGGTGGATTTTGCGATCTTCTGCGCGTCAGTCGAACTCGCTTACGCAGGAGGAGACAATGATCTTGAGAATGAACTCGGTCACTCCGACGCGCTACGGGATCCATGAAAACCGTTCCCTTCAACAGCAATCTGAGGCGCATCTGTTGGAGCAGGCCAAACGAGGAAGCGCGCAAGCCTTCGCAGAGCTTTGCGAGGGGCATACCGCCAAGTTGTTCAAGGCCGCCGTTCGCGTCACGCGAAATCTCCAGGACGCCGAAGACGCGGTTCAGGATTCCCTGATGAGGGCCTACGCCAATATCAAGCATTTCCAGGGAAGGTCGAGCTTCTCCACCTGGCTGACACGCATTGCGATCAATTCCGCCCACATGATTCGCCGCAAAAACGCAAACGCACACGAAGTTTCCGCCGATGAGCCGCGTCCTTCGGGGGAGGCACCCCCGCACCTGCAGATTCCCGACCCTGCTCCCAATCCTGAACAGAGTTACGTAGAACGCGAGCGAAAAAGAATATTGCACAAAGCCATCGCCCGCCTGCGCCCGCGCCTTCGCGCCGTGGTGGAAATCGGACAATTGCAGGAACTCTCTATGAAGGAAACGGCACGCATTCTGGATATTTCGGTCGCAGCGGCAAAGGCACGGTTCTTTCACGGACGCGCGGTTCTGCGCAAGTCGGCAGCGTTAAGGGCGGTCGTTTTGTCCAGAACCAATCCAGCCGCATGAACATCTAACGGCGGTCAACGCTTGTAAGAAAAACCGCCGGAACTACGGGGGCCGTTTGGGGCTCCCATCCTTCGCGGTTGAATGCATAGAACTAAGGCATGGAGCAAGAGAATGAGAGTTGGACTCTTCACACCCGAATCCGTCACAGAGCCGCGCCATTGGGTGCGCCACGACCAGGCTTTCGCGATGATGTTGGGCCCCGGCTCAATTGAATGGGGCCCGAAGCCTTCCGCGATGGAAAAGTTCACCTACGCAGCGGGCGACTTGGCACTGTGCGACCGTCATAAGGGAGAGTGGGTCGGACTCATGGCCAAACCCCATCTGCAGATCGGTATCTCCGATGCGCCACTGATGGCCGCCTCCGACGGAGCTTATGGCGAGGTAGAACTGCGCCCTCAGCGGAAGTTTGCGAACCCGCACCTGCGTGCGCTGGTGGCGGCCGCTCATGCGGAGATCGTTGCTGGGTATCCCGGCGGGCGACTGTTTTGGGATTCTGTCGAACAGGCGATGGCGGTGGCGCTGGTCAATGGATATGCAATAAGGCATCGTCCTGCGCTGATATACAAGGGCGGACTAGGCGCAGCGCGCTTGCGGAGGATCAAAGAGTTGATCCATGCAAAGATCGAAGACGAATTGAGTCTCGACGAGATGGCCCAATCGGTGGGCTTGAGCACTGCTCATTTCGCACGGATGTTTCGCAAGTCAACGGGTGAGACCCCGCATCAATTTGTTCTACGCCAAAGGATTGAGCGTGCTAAAACAATGTTGCGTGCTGCCGACGCGCGAGTCTTGGACGTGGCCGTGGCCTGTGGCTTCAAGACCCAGCAGCACTTTGCGCAAGTGTTTCGTGATGTCTGCGGTACTAGCCCTACAGCGTATCGCCAGGATTTTCTGGGCTCTGAGCCGACGTCCGCCTCCGAAACCGGCGCTGAAGATGCGTCGCTTTCGCTGGTGGCCTTTTGATTCCGTGTTAACCCCCAGCCCTTCGCAACTCATCGCTCTTTGCATGGGTCCCAGTCCTGTGTCCTCCGTGAGCAATTCTGAGTAGCCTAGCGCAGCTTATCCGAACTCTCGCCGTCGTTCCCTCAAAACAGCCCGCATGTAATTCGTTGGAGTTCTGTCTCTGCACGAACGAATTCAGCAAGATTCCGACCAGCCGAGCAAAAATCCGCACAACTCCACATCCCATGTGCAGTTTACTCAACGTGGTGAGGAATCGGTCGGAAGTAATTCAACACGGGAGGATAGCTCGAGGGAAGCAATTGGATTGTTGGTCAGACTCGAAGCACGGTCAGGCAGGGAGGCTGATGCCGAGGCATTTCTAAAGTCGGCTCAGCCCCTCGCCCAGGATAAAAAGGGACCTTAAAGTGGTACGCGATCAAACTCGGCCCGGGGAAGTTCGGCATCTTCGACACCTTTGCCAATGAAAGCGGGCCGCAATGCCCACTTGACCGGCGAGATCGCGAAGGCGTTGACGGCGCGGGCCAGCGAATTGTTTGCGGTTCCTCCGCAAGTGGAAAAAGTGGAGGTCCTTGCAAATACACCCTTAAAAGGGGTGAGCGACTGTCTGCTTGTAGCCAGGAAAATTGTGGTTTCTGGTTACAGGAGATGACAACCAAGGGGAAAGAAAGACTAAGGAGGAAGAAATGAAAATCAAGGAAAAAGAAGTGAAAATCTCACAAGCTTACCGAGCTGCTTACGCATCCAAGGAGCGCAAGTCAGCGCGGCGGGGCCTGATGCAGCGTCTCGGCTTAGCGTCTCTCGCATGTATGCTCGTCATCGGTGCGGCCGGCTCCGCGAATGCCGGCGGGGCTCGAGACGAGGCAGCCGTTCGGGCGCTCGGAGATACCTTTGCCCAGGCTTTCGTTCAGAAGAATGCCGAACTCCGAGCATCGCTATTCGCCGAAAATGGAACCTTCGTGACGCCGACGGGCGACTTTCTGCAAGGACGGGACGCCATGGTGAAGGACTTCGGTCCCGAAGCGCAGCAAGCCGTCAATGGCTCTACGCAGGCGGTGTTCTCCAACTACCGGGTCCGCTTCATCAAGCCCGATGTCGCGTTCGTCGATGCGGTTCTTACCGTGCGCAACGTCAACGGACCGGATGGGACGATCATCCCCGTGATACCGATCAACTTTTTCTACGTGGCCGCGCGCCGCGGCGATAAGTGGCTGATCGAGGATGGACGCGCGCACTTTGCGCCTGCTCCGCCTAACGGCATGACCTCTCGAAACTAACGTGGAGAATACCTGTGCCACCTTTCATCCAGCTCGATAAGGAACAGGTCGCTACAAGCACGCCGGAGTGTCAAGCTGGCGTGCTTGTAGTTCGCAGGCACCATCTGCTGGTGCGGTGCAGCCACTGGCTGAACATGCCAATCCTTCTGGGCCTCATCCTGAGTGGCCTGTCCATTTATTGGGCATCTCCGATCTATCGGCACAAACCAGATCCACGTACGGGGAATTTCGATCCTCTTGCGGATGTCGGTATGTGGATGTGTGCGCATGTACCGGGGCTGCACCAATACAGCAGTCCGCCTGACTGGGTCTACAACCACATCAGCCTCGGTCCCGGCATGCTGGCCGTGGCTCTCCGCCTTCATTGGCTCTGCGCTTATCTGTTCATCCTGAACGGCCTCGTCTTCGTTGTAGGGCTGGGCCTGGGAGGTGGCTGGCGCTCTCTGTTGCCCCGCCAGACCGACCTCCGCGATGCGTTGAAGATGTTTCGCTATTATCTGGGCCTCCCGCTTGCCAAACTAGCACGCCGAACCTGGCCGCATCCGCGCTTCAACACAAAATACAACGCACTTCAACGCGTCGCTTATTTTTCCGTTCCGGTCGCCGGTCTCCTATCGGTCTTCACCGGCTGGTCGATTCACAAACCCATGCAGCTCCATTGGTTGGCTGCGATCTTCGGTGGCTATGACAAAGCGCGCATCTGGCACTTCTGGCTGATGTGGGTTTTTGTTCTTTTTGTCGTGCCCCATGTGATTCTGGTTCTCGCTGATGGGTGGGACACCCTTCGCAGCATGATCGTAGGTTGGTCTACGAGAGCGGGGAGATCGGAGGGCTTTTGACAATGAACCTTGAAGACGAACACTCTGCGCCGGCGGCGGACAAGACATCCTCGGCGGAATCCGTGTCTCCACCAAGGCCCGCAAGCTTCTTCCAGGAACGGCCTCCTGCGGTGATGGAAGTCGCTCCCCAGCTGTTGCGCCGTTGGACTCGCCGCGATGTTCTGCTCTTCGGAATGGGCGCGATAGCCGCGGCGGCAGGTGGTGGCGTTCTCTTGCCTCAGAGTACACTCGAACGCCTGGGCGTTATCCATGAAAAAAAGAACTGGCCGAAAAAGGAATGGCTTCTAAATGGAGCTCTGCGTATCGATGATGATGTTGCAGAGGCTCTGTATTCAAGAAATCGCTTGGTTCCGACCTACACCAAATCGCAGATCACCCCGCTCAAGAACAATTACAACGGAGCCACCCCCGACCCCAGCTACATTCCAGAATGGCGTTTGACTCTCGAGGGGCTCGCTTCCGGCTTAAGCGTTTCTTTGAACATCCGGAACCTGCTCGCATCCTTCCAGCTGCATGAGCAAATCACCCGGCTGGTGTGCGTCGAAGGTTGGAGCGGCATTGCCTGGTGGGCCGGACTCAGGTTTGATGATTTGCTGAATGCTTACCGACCAATGTCCCAGGCGAAATGGGCCCGATTAGAATCATCGGTCAACCTCGGTCCCTGGGGAAATCCAGACCCATACTTCGTGTCGCTCGATCTGTCGACGGCTCGTCATCCGCAAACCCTGCTCGCGACTCACCTGAACGGAAAGCCTCTCAGAGTGGAGCACGGAGCTCCGCTGCGCCTGCTTGTACCTGTAAAACTCGGTCTGAAGAACATCAAGGCGATTACGCGGATTACCTATACAGGGGACGAGCCAGCGGACTATTGGGCAAAGCGCGGGTACTCACGCTACGACGGAATTTGAGTGAAGTGGGTACTCCTGGTGTCTCTTTTTTCAGGTCAACTCAAGATCGACGCACTAAACTAAAGGCCTACGCCATCGAAACAATGGATGACGAGGCTGCTCATGAACAATCGAGTGCCGGGCTACGGATGCAAATCATCTGCCGATGAAACGAGGTGGCAGTGGCGCGAGAATGCAACTTGACGCTCGCAGCAGTGGGGATGTCCATGGTGAGCGTAGCAAGCATCCCAACGCGTAGGTTGCGCAGGTTAGAAGTGAACATGGCTTAGCGTCCAGCCGCGACAGCAGCTTCGTATTTCGACTGAATCCTCTCCAGATTCTCGGTTTTGAAGAATTCTTCTCGAGGGATCACCCCCTCGAGCGCCATGATGAACTGCTTCGTATCGTGTTGATTGCCGCGCACAGCTTGGCGGAGTTGTAGGATTTCAGAAGGCATTGGAGAGAATCTGGCCCACGCGATGTTTTCTCGATATTCGGCCATCGTGGCATCGTTTCTTCGGCGCTCGTATGTCATCAGAGCCTCGTTCAAACGGGCCCGGCCCGTCAGGCCCTCGTGAACAGCAAAAGCCAGAAAATCTGCATCACGAAAAGCAGAACAGATTCCCAGGCCTTGGAAGGGGTCTTTGTGGCAGCCGGCGTCGCCTACCAGGGCCCAGCCTGGCCCATATGGGCGGCGCAAGAAGTTAGGCAGGTCGGCGGTGCCATAAAAGCGGTCCTCGCGGCGCCCGGAACGGACTCTCTCTGCAAAATCGGGGACCTTATCTACTACCTGCATGAATTGCCCTTCGATGTCCGCTCGCACTGAATTGAATTCGTGGATGGGCCAGCCGATAAAGATCGCGAACAGGCCGTCGTTTGTTGAAAAACTGCAGATCGCACGGTTTTCCCGGACATACATTTCAAATCCTTCCGTAGGGACGCCGCTCCAATAGGAGACATACCAGCAGGTGAGTGGGGGAGTTTCTTCATAGGAGGGCGCACTGATAGCGCGGGCGAGAAACGAATTCTTGCCGTCTGCGCCAATGGTGATGCGCGCTTTTTCTGCGCTGTTCGTCCTTTGGTGGCCGTTGCGGCCGCGAATGCCCACAAGCCGATCGTCAGCCCACAAACAGCTCTCAACCAGGAAATTCGACGGGAACTCGGCGCCTGCTTCGATGGCTGCTTCCACCAGCACCTGATCCAATTGGCGGCGCCGTGGACCATAGCCCCAAGCCACGTTCCCTACCTGAATGTCTCTGCCAATCAGCGGGGAATCTCCAAAGTCGGAGAGATGGGCAAGTGCAGGCGGACAGCCGGTGGCGACGATTTTGTCCAAAAGACCCCAATCGTGGAGCAGCCTTGGACCTTGTTTGTGTATGAAGTGACCTTGATGCACATCACTGGGGTAAGCCCCTCGCTCCAGAAGCAGGACTCGATGGCCTCTGCGGGCGAGAAGCATCGCCGTGACTGCGCCGGCACAACGTCCACCAATTACAATGGCGTCGTACATTTCACCTCCATAAGTGTGTTCACTGATCGATCGTTCCGTAACATCTGCAAAATCAAACTCACTCCGAACTTGCTTCGACGATCTCTTCCGCCAACCCGGCGGGGCGGGTAAACATGACCTCGTGGCATCCGTCCATCTCAAGCAGCTTGAAAGCTCCCAGACGAGACGACATTCTGGGATGGAAGTAGCCCGGAGGCATGGCCTTGTCCTGCCGGCAAAAGATGAAGCTCTTCGGGATTGCGAGCGAGTAAAAGCTCTTCAGATGGATATTGTCGAAGTTGACTTGGCTAGGTTCCGGGGACAATTGTTCCCACGTCGAGAGTGCTAGCGATTCAGATGCGTCCTGGATGAAGTTGTCGCGCCAGGTCTCCCAGGGTGGAATCGGGAAAATACCATTAGTTTTCTCCAAACTCATAGCGGCGGGATTATTGCCATTCTTCGCCGCCAATGAGGCCAGGAAAACATCCGGCAAGACGTCGAAGACGCGCTCATTGTCTTGGAGGATCAGGGCGTCCAGAAAGACCATCCGGGCAATCCGATCAGGCGCCTCTTCTGCAACTTTTTGAACGACCGTTCCCCCGAAACTATGGCCGACCAGGACGACGTTCTCTAGGTCGTTGTCGCGAATGCAAGCAACGACGGATTCGACGCAACGCTGATGTGTGACTCTATTGCACATTGCGCCTGGACCATGCCCAGCAAGTGTTGGTGCGTGCGCGATGTGACCCCTCTTAGAAAGATGGTGAACGACGTCTCTCCACGCCCATCCGCCGTGCCATGTTCCATGAATCAATACAAACGTTGTACCCACAGCGCGCTCTCCTTGTTTTTTCCGCCCTCGAGCGGTGACCAACATTGGTTCGGGGTTGAGCGGCGGCTCCGCGTCACCGCGATAGATCTTGGACGGCGGACGGTGGAGTTCTCCGATTCGCATCTTCGAGTCTTGTCTTCCGTCTTTTGTGCGAATCACCAAACGATGAAGGTACCGTTTGTTTTCGGTGGTGTGCCCGGAGTACCGGGCTTCCTTCCCCAAGCAGTCCACATCATCGGCGAGGGCATGAGATAGTCCGGTTCGTCAACACGCTCGAGATCAGCCTCGAGTTCTTCTTTGGAGATCAGGCCAGAGGCGAGCATTGGCTCGCGCAGCTCTTCGCAGCTCATCTTCAAAAGGCCTGTTCCTACAGTACCGGCTCTCCACATCGAGACACTGGCCTCCGCGCCGACATTCTCAAGCCCATTCGCGTGCAGCTCCTGAGGCAGGAAGCGACCGTAGCGGAGATTCACTCCGCGAGCAGTCAAAACCTGCTGGAACGCGTGTCGTACCTTCAGGTTTATCTCCCCGGGGTTAATCGACGGGTCCGGCAGGTAGGACAAGTCATCAAACTCCTCGACGACGATCCAGCCCCCGGGCTTCAGTGTTTCGACGATCTGTTTCCAGGCTTTTTCCGGCTCCGACAGTTGCATCAACACTAGCCGCACGTGTGCGAGATCAAACTGCTCTTTTGGAAGGCCTTCGCTCCGAATGTCATGTCGCCGGACCTCCAGGTTAGGGTAGGAAAGGTCTTCCAAAAACTGGGGATCGACATCTATCGCCAGGACACGCCCGCCAACGCCTACTCGCGCACAGAGCCAAGAGGTGATGGATCCGCCGCCTCCCCCAATTTCCAGGCAGGACCATCCTCGGTTGATCCCTCGTTGTTCGATATGGCGGATCGTATTTGTGTCGTAGAGCCTCGACAATTGACGATAGCGCGCCTCCGCACGCCTCCCCGCGTTTTCGAACACATACTCATTCCTTTGCACCGCTTCAACGCCGTCTGGTTGCATCACTCTCTTTCTTCCTCCTCTTTCGTTTTCTCCGGCAGAGGCAATCACGAAACTTCACTGCCATTTTGGCCTGACCGGGCCAACGCTCCCGGAAATAACGTAAATAACTGAAGGATCGTCTAATTGTCTTTGGGATGGTTTTGGAATCTCTTTAATACCTACTTGAAACTCCAATGTCGCTGATAGAAAAGGAGATATACGAGTTCGGTCCCTTCTCATTGGACCCTGCCCAGCGTGTCATTTCGCGCGATGGAACTCCTCTATCTCTTACGCCTAAGGTTTTTGACACCCTCGTATGCCTGGTGCGCAATCAAGGGCGGCTGCTCACGAAAGATGAGCTCTTGAAAGAAATATGGCCAGATACTTTCGTCGAGGAAGTGAACCTCGCCGTGAATATCTCGACCCTGCGCAAAGCGTTTGGAGAGGGCCCCCAAGACGGTCGCTATATCGCGACCGTCCCCGGCCGGGGCTATCGTTTCGTCGCCGAAGTACAAAAGAGCACAAATGGAAATGAGCACGCCCCGAGCACAGGCAACGGCCCCGTAGCTGAATGGCATGTGGATTCGAGAACCATGGAGCACGGATTCGAGGAACTCGGTCGACAGAAGTCGAACGGTGCTGGCCGCTTTGCTGCGACGCCAAACTCCGCGAAGAGGACTCACCCGTGGAATCTGGCGGTCTCTGCTGGAATTGCGCTATTGTTGGCGGCTGTCGTCGCCAGCTACTTTTGGCTCGGACAAAAGAAAAAACATCCTTCAGCGGCAGCCGCTCCCTCCATCGCGGTTCTGCCTTTTGCCGACCTGAGTGCGAACAAAGACCAGGAATATTTCTCCGACGGATTGGCCGACGAATTGATCAATGACCTCGCGAAGATTCCTGGTCTGCAGGTCGTGGCCCGCTCTTCCGCGTTCCAGTTCAAAGGCAAGAATGAAGATCTGCGCTCGGTGGGCCGGAAACTGGGCGTGGCGAATATTTTGGATGGAAGCGTCCGTCGCCAAGGGGATCGCGTGCGCATTATGGCCGAGCTGATAAAGGTGGACGACGGCTTTCAACTATGGTCGGCAACCTACGACGGCAAGATCGATGATGTTTTCAAGGTTCAGGAGGAAATAGCTCGCGCTGCGACTGGGGCGCTGCGAGTTGAGTTGGTAGGCACAAGTGTTGGAACTGTCGCCCCGAGTGAGCGCACACCCAATTCGGGATCCTATCAAGCTTATTTGCAGGCGCAGGCCTTCTTCGGTAGCGGTGAGGATAGGGGCAACCTGGAAAGAGCCCTGGCCTCCGCGGATGAAGCGATCAAGCTCGATCCAAACTATGCGGCGGCCTGGGCCCTGCGCTCGTACGTGCGAGACATCATGGCAGCTTTTAACATGACGGATATGGCAGGCGGGTACGCCGACGCGCGACAAGACGCGAAGCGGGCAATTGCGCTCGATCCTAGACTCGCCACAGGGTATTTAGCGCTCGGGTGGATCGAGTTGATGTATGACGGGGACTGGGAACAGGCGGAAGCTTCGCTCGACAAGGCGGCAGAGCTCGAGCCGGGCAGCATTGAGGTCCTGCGTTACCGCTCCTCGTTGGCGCGGGTTTTGGGGCGTCAAGATGAAGCAATCGAGCTCTATAAAAAGGTGATTGCGCTAGACCCGCTGCGAGCCCGCTCTTACTCCTCCCTGGGATTTCAGCTTTACTGCGCTGGGCGATATGAAGAAGCCAATGCGATGCTTCAAAGAGCGCTAGAACTGAATCCACAAAAAGAGCATGACCACCTCACTCTCGGACAGATTCTGCTCGCGCAAGGCCGCCCGCAGCAGGCATTGACTGAGATCGAGAAGGAGCCCGGTGAAGGTTGGAAGCTATTAGGCGAGGCGTTCGCCTACCACGCACTCGGCCGCCGACGGAATTCGGACGCCGCCTTACAAAGGCTAGTCTTCACCCGTAAGCAAGACTGGGCAGTTCAGATCGCCGAGGTTTATGCATTTCGCGGCGAGTCTGATAAGGCATCGGAGTGGCTCGACCGCGCCTATCGCCAGCGAGACGGAGGGCTGATGTTCGTGAAAATCGACCCACTGCTTAATAACCTGCACCAAGACCCCAGGTATACGCAGCTCTTAAAGAAGATGCGCCTGCCAACCTAACGCAGTCCCGTTGCTTCCCCCTGGAAGAAGCCTCAGCGATATCATTCGCTATTTCCCCGCGCACTTTCGGTAGATAATCTGCGCATGGCGTCCCTGGAGAACTTTCGCCTGAAGGTGTTTCGTGCTGTTGCGGAGCACTTAAACTTTCACAAAGCTGCAGAACAACTGTTCCTTACTCAGCCCGCGGTGACTCTGCAGATCAAAGCACTCGAAAGCGACCTTGGCGTACGGTTATTCGATCGGCAGGGCGGGAAGGTTTCTTTGACTCGACAAGCTTCCATTTTGCTGACGTATGCCAACAAACTTGCGACGCTGGCTGCAGAAGCGGTAGGAGCACTGGGCTGTAAGGACCGCAAGGCTTCCGTCGAGCTCTCTGTCGGAGTTTCCACGACCATCGCGCAGTATGTTTTCCCAAGGCTCATGGAGGCGTTTCTCGCCGATAATCCTAACATCGACTGCACTCTGCATAGCGGCAACACGAGCCAGATTGTCCGCGTGCTCTTGGATGGCAAGGTCTCCATCGCCTTGATTGAAGGGCCGGCACGCGACCGGGGCGTACGGAGCGAACCGTTTATGGAAGATGAGCTGGTACTCATCGCTCGGCCGGATACTCCATTCGACAAGTTTTCGAGTACGGAATTTGTGAAAGCAACACTATTGATCCGCGAACAAGGTTCCGGCTCGCGCCAAGTTGTAGAGGCGAAGCTGAAAAAGGCGGGCTTTCCTTTGCGTGCGTTCAATAAGGTAGTGATTCTAGACTCCACGGAAGCCATCAAGTCGGTGGCAGAGGTCGGCCATGGGATGGGGTTCGCTTCTCGCTGGGCGATCTCCAAGGAGCTCGAGCTAGGTACGCTCAAAGTAATCAAGGTCGATGGCATTAAGGTGACGCGTCATTTTAGCCTAGTGACCCGCGCAGGTCCCGAACCGCAAGGCCCGGCGGGCGCGCTTCGAACTTTTGCCCTGGAGCGCGCGCGTTTTCTTTCCGCGCTGCCAAAGCTGATGGAGACACCTCGTTCCACCCGATAAGCTCAGCTAATTGCTAACGAGAATTATTGCTTAGACGGTTCTCTTGCGGTCGCATCACACTGTACGAAGCAGTTGTGATCGGGAGCCACATGAGCACACACATCGAGACGGTTATCGTGGGTGGAGGACAAGCGGGCTTGGCGGTCAGCTATTACCTGAGCGAGCAGAATCGGCCGCACGTCATTCTGGAGCAAGCGGAGAAACCCGGCGACGCGTGGCGGAATCATCGCTGGGATTCGTTCACCCTCAACACGCCGAATTGGCAGTCTGGGTTGCCTGGGGCTGAGGTTCCGGGTTCGAATCCAGACGGCTTTCTCTCGCGCGAAGAAATTGTCAGCTACTTTGAGAATTACGTGAACAGGTTGCAGTTGCCGGTCAGCTACGGAGCGCAGGTCCAGGCAGTCCGCCCAAAGTCTCCCGGCCGAGGGTATGTTGTCGAAACCAACGCTGGCCGGTTTGACGCGGCGAACGTGGTCATTGCAACAGGCTTGTATCAAAAGCCAAAGACGCCGGCGCTCGGCGCCATTCTTCCAGCGGAAATAAAACAGATCCACTCTGATGAATACAAAAATCCTCAATCCCTGCCCGAGGGTACTGTCCTGGTGGTAGGCAGTGGGCAATCAGGAGCCCAGATAGCCGAAGAGCTGTACCAGAGCGGGAAAAAGGTCTATCTGTCGGTGAGCCGCACGGGACGCGTTCCTCGCCGCTATCGAGGAAAAGACGCCAACTGGTGACACGATCGCATGGGCGATTACGAGCGGACGGTTGACGAGCTTCCCTCACCGCAGGCAAAGTTCGCCAGCAAACCGATCATTTCCGGCAAGGATGGGGACCGCACTCTGAACCTCCACCAGTTCGCCCGTGATGGTGTGACGCTCGTCGGGAGAGTACAAGAGGTGCGCGACCGCACCATTTTCCTAGCGCAAGATTTGAAGGCGAACCTGGCTCGTGCCGACGAATTTGAAGCCAATTTTGTCAGGAAGATCGACGACTTCATCGCCAAGAACGGCGTCGCAACGCCTCAAGAAACACTTCCTGTGTTCACGGACGGATACGAAGTCCCCGAAGTGCCGGAGCTCAATCTCAAGGAGGCAAACATTACTACGGTGATTTGGGCAACCGGATACAGCTTTGATTTCAGCCTGGTTCAGCTTCCCATTTTCGACAGCGATGGTTATCCAATACAAGACCGCGGCGTCACCGATCATCCGGGCCTGTACTTTGTCGGCCTGCCTTGGCTCCACAATGCAAAGTCGGGACTACTCTTTGGGGTGGCTCAAGACGCGGGATACATTGCAGCCACTATTGACCAGGACGCACGACGGCGCGAGTCAGGTCGCAGGGTTACGAAGCAAACCTCTCCCAAGCCCAAGAAGGAGTCTGAATCTGCCGGGAGAGACGCGCTCCTCGCCGGTGGGACGAGCGGCATCGGCGCTACAGCCTTTCCCGCGAACGAGTAAACCCTTTCAGCCCATAAGCCTAACCAATCGCTGTACCGCCGACTAAGACACGCCCTTTGGGGCACATGGACGGCAGCGCAACAAGATAAAGGTGACGGGTACGAGAGAACCGTCGTCCGTAGCTGGTCATTGCGAGCCGCTGGAGGGATTGTTGCCCTCGGTGTGCCCGGCGTGCGTCCCGAGCGGCACGATAATGAGCGCGTGCGGGCTTCCTTCTCCTGCAACAAACGCCGGCCCACCGAAGTTGCCGTCCGACCCGAGATCGGCGTTGGTCAGGTATGGCCCGTAGAACATCACGTGCGGTGGGAAAGGTGCGACGATGCCCTTCTCGTTGGGCGAAAGGTTCTCGTGCGATAGCATGTAATCGACGCCCGGCCGGCTTGGCGGCTGGAAGATGCCCTTGGCGAACGCCTCGGCCACCAAAGTCTTGATCTCCTCGGGACTCTTTCCCTGAGCTCGCCACTCAGCGACCTTCAGGTAGCGTGGTAGAAACGTTCGCGTACCCTCCGCGTCCATGCATTGGGGCTCCTGGCTAGTCGGCAGTGAATGCTGCACAATGGCGGTGAAGCCGTTCTGACTGTCCCGGATTCTCACATAGCCGGACTTCTCCAGGATGTACACTGCGGCTTTGCTCGCTACTGATTTCGGGCAGGCACTCAGGGCCAGAGCGACCTCCTTATCTCGCTCTATAAGTAAGGGCTGCTGCCCGCTGCCAGCCTGCACCGATTGAGCCCCGGCGGCTACTCCCAAGACTAGTTGGAGGGCCATTCCCAAAAGGCAAATGCCTATCGGCGGCAGGGAAGTGAAGTCCACCCCAATAGCATTTGCTATCGCCGCGCCAGCCAGCTGTATTGTTCGGTTCCTCATAAAAATGCCTCCTTTGTTTCCTTTCGGTTTTAAGACGATTCCGATGCACCGCAGCGGACATTTTTTTTCGGACTAAAACGGGAGCTGTTTGGTCACATCTGCCGCTCCGATCGCGGAGATTTCGTCTTGGGGCGCTATTTTGTAGAAGGCCACTTGCGCCGTCGCTCGATTGTGTCTAATACCCAAAGCAATGTTCGACTGTCGGAATCCGACAATTGCCGAGAATCGCCATCCTCGGTCGTCCCAACTTCATGATTTCATTCGCTTGATCTTGGCATATCTGTTGCAGTGTCTTGATTGAGCCCGGTAATCGGCTTCTCAACCAAAGAAGTGAGCGGCCGGGCAAGTTCTGGGGGCCAACATGGTAGTGGAGTACACGCGATACAAGATCGACGAAAAGCGTCGCACCCTTTTCGAGCGAGTTTATCAGAGAGCTGGTGAATCTCTCAGTGGTTCGAGCCATTGCCTCCACTACGAACTCTCTCACTGCACCGAAGATCCCGACCACTACATATTGCGAATCGAATGGGACTCCGAAGAAGGACATCTGAAGGGGTTTCGGACCAGTCTCGAATTCAAGGCATTCTTTGCGCTAGTTCAGCCCTACGTGGGCGATATTCAGGAAATGCGGCACTACAAAGTGATTCTGGAGACGGAGACCTCTCAGTCGGTACCCTCGCATGCCTAGTCGACAAGTCCAGAGGTGACCAAATGGAGATAACGCGATTTCAGGTTGACGGTAAGTTGGCAGAACTTCAGATTGATCCTCAAACACCGCTGCTCTGGGCCCTACGCGAGCAGTTGGGACTGACTGGTACAAAGTTTGGGTGCGGCATGGCGCTCTGCGGGGCGTGTACCGTGCACGTCGATGGCAACGCTGTTCGTTCTTGCGTCACGCCTATATCGGCCGTTGCCAACAAGCGCGTGACCACCATCGAAGGACTGTCAAACGACCGGTCACACCCCGTGCAGCGGGCGTGGCTTCAGGTTCAAGTTCCTCAGTGCGGCTATTGCCAGCCGGGGCAGATGATGAGCGCTGCGGCGTTGCTCGCGGTGAACACAAACCCTTCGGATGAAGACATAGACAACGCCATGGCTGGCAATCTCTGCCGCTGCGGAACCTACGCCCGCATCCGCAAAGCCATTCACGTGGCAGCGGAGCTGGCTAGGAGCGGAAAATGACTCTGCTCAGCCGAAGGTTCTTTCTATTTGGTGCCGGCGTTTGCCTACCCGTTCTGTTTGTCGGCCCTTCGCTACTTTTGCCTCGCTCATCGGTTTTTGCCCAGACAAACTCCACGAACAACGAGATGAGCCTCCGAGCATTCCGCGCCGTTGCATCCGTTCTCACCAGCCCGCGCTGCTTAAACTGCCACTCTTCAAGCGATGGTCCGTTGCAGGGCGACGACAATCACCCTCACGCCATGAACGTTAGGCGTGGCGTCGACGGAAAGGGTTCAGCGGCATTGCGCTGTTTCGCGTGTCACCAAACAGAAAACGGCAAGGCTCTGCATTCGCCTCCTGGAGCGGCCGACTGGCAGCTTCCTCCTTTAAAGACTCCAATGGCGTGGAAGAGTTTGAGCACCGGTGAGCTTTGCCGCACGCTCAAGGATCCTGCGAAGAACGGAAATCGCTCGCTGCAGGACCTGATTCCGCACATGGACACTTCCCTTGTGCGTTGGGCGTGGAATCCGGGGCCAGGGCGCTCCCTGCCTCCGCTATCGCACGATGAATTTGTTTCCCGTTTGAAGGAATGGATTGCCACCGGCGCGGCGTGCCCGGAATGAGGGGGAAGGAAATGAAAGCGACGGAAGTGCTGGAGAACAAAAGTTCAACTCCGGTGGATCGTCGTCAATTTCTAATCACTGCAGGCCTGGCCGGAGGTGCGCTCGTTTTGAAAAGCACGTTCCAGCCAGAGGCCCTCGCCGCAGGTGAGCCAGCAAAGGGAATCCCGTTGAACGCTTGGGTGCGCATCGGAACGGACGATTCCTTGACAATCATCGTCTCGCAAGCGGAAATGGGCCAAGGGATCAGGACAACACTTCCCGCGGTCTTGGCGGAAGAGCTGGGCGCGGATTGGTCGCGGGTACGCTTGGAAGAGTCTCCGACCGATCCTGCGTACCGCAATCCGCGCATTAATTGGCAGTTCACCGGCAACAGTGAAAGCACTCCTTCTTTCTTTGAACTGATGCGCCACATGGGGGCAAGCGCGCGTGAAATGTTGGTTGGCGCGGCGGCGCAGAAGTGGAACGTCACGCCCGCAACATGCCACGCCGAAGCCGGAAAAGTAGTTCACAAGAACTCGCGGCGTAGCGCGCGTTTCGGTGATCTCGTGGAAGCGGCGGCAAGGATCACCCCTCCTGCGAAGCCACCACTCAAAAGTGAAAAGGATTGGTCGCTACTGGGGAAATCCTTGGGGCGAGTAGAGAATCCGGCCAAGATTGACGGCAGCGCCATCTTCGGCCTCGATTGCACTTTGCCCGGGCTGGTGCTCGCCGCCGTGCGGCAGTGCCCCGTATTCGGCGGAGAGGTTGCCTCTTTTGATCGCTCTTCAATTGCGGGATTCCCTGGAATCATTGACGTCGTAAAGATTCCCAACGGAATTGCAGTAGTGGGCGAGACGTACTGGCAAGCCAAGTCCGCACTCGACGCCCTCAACGTCACCTTCAACGAAGGCCCTGCCGCAACCGTGAGCACTGGCACCCTGCGTGACAATTACCGCCGCGCTATGGAAGGCAACGATTGGCTCTTGGTCCATGTCGAAGGCAACGCCGACGCGTTGCATCACGAGTATCCCAACGTCCCGCTCGCGAAAAACACGATTCCTGCAGCCAGCGCGACAGCGTCCCGGGAAACCTATCCCACAATTTTGTCCCAGGAATATGAGTCGCAGTTCCTGGCTCACGCCACCATGGAGCCGATGAATTGCACCGCCCGCGTCACCGGCGATACCGTCGAAATCTGGGCCCCGACCCAGGGACAAGAAATCACCCGGCTCACGATCGCAGGCGCATTAAACCTGCCGAAAGAAAACATCCAGGTCTCGCGGACGTTCCTAGGAGGCGGCTTCGGCCGAAGGCTGGTAGCTTTTGATTTTGCGCTGCAGTCAGTTCTGATCTCGAAAGCTGTCGGCCGTCCTGTGAAGGTCATCTGGTCCCGCGAAGAGGACATGCAGCATGACATCTATCGGCCCGCCACGCTGCATCGAATCACGGCGGGCATCAACGAATACGGGAAGCTGCGCGCGATCTCGCATCGATTGGTATCTCCCTCCATTCTTCAATACGTCTATGCCGCAGCAGTAACTGACGTATATGACCCCAGCTGCCTGGAAGGCCTCCTCGAGACCCACTATGAAATTCCCAACATCCGCGTCGATTTCAAGCTGCTGCGTGTTCCCGTGCCAACTTCGGTTCTTCGCACAACCGGGTTTGGACCAAACATATTCGCGCTCGAAAGCTTCATTGATGAACTCGCTGCTCACAAGGGCATCAACCCATATCAATACCGGCGCGATCTGCTGATCAATAGTCCCCGTTCGCTCGCCGTGCTCGACTTGGCAGCTCAGAAAGCGAACTGGGATACGCCCGTACCCAGGGGAAACTATCGCGGCATTGCTTATGCAGATGCTTTTGGAACGCACATCGCGCACGTCGTCGAACTTTCAGTTTCAAAAGACCGCCAGGTAAAGATTCATAAGGTCATCTGCGCCGCGGATCCCGGCACGGTGCTCGATCCGGACATCACCACGAACTCGCTTGAAGGCGGTATCGCCTGGGGACTCTCTTGCGCCTTCAAATCCGAAATCACGTTTGATCGCGGCCGGACCGTGCAAAGCAACTACCACGATTACTCGATTATCCGCATGCCGGAAATGCCTCCAGTGGAAATCCATCTCATTAGCAGCGGCGCCCGCCCGCTTGGCGGCGTCGGAGAAGTTGGCCCAGTCACTCTCCTACCTGCCATCGCGAACGCCCTCTTCGCGGCTACGGAAACGCGCTTTCGCTCACTGCCGCTAAGCAAGCACGGCTTTTCACTCGCCTGATTAGAGAACGGCATGGAGGACATCCCTTGCTCAAAATCGGTCGCTTGATCCTTTTTCCGATCCTGCTTGTTCTTCCCGCGGTAGCCGCCGCACAGTGCGGGAGACAGCGGCCTATTTTGCAGCCGCTTCGCTATGAGGAGGACTGGAGCCTGCTCTCCGATCCCGATTGCAAGAAAGAACCTCTCGACGATCTAAAGTACATCTCCTTGGGGCGTGAGAATTGGTTTCTCTCCATGGGCGGCGAAATTCGTTATCGGTACGAAAACTATGAGGATCCCGGGTTTGGTGTTGGCCCCGAAACGCCCTCTGGCTATATCCTGCAGCGCTATCTGCTCCATACTGATTGGCATTTTGGGCGTCACTTTCGCCTATTCGCGCAATTCCAGAGCGGCCTGGAAGAAGGGCGCAATGGCGGCCCACGCCCGACAGATGTCGATGTCGCCGATCTACATCAAGGATTTTTCGACATTACCGATTCATCGCAGAATCTGCGGTTACGTGTCGGCCGCCAAGAGATCGAATTTGGTACCGGGCATCTTATCGGCGAGAGCGAAGGATTAAACATTCGCCGGGCCTTTGACGGATTTCGCTTCACATTTAAACACCGGCGATGGAGGTGGAACTCCACTTTGACTCATCCAGTGCTCGTTCGACCTTATACGTTCGATATTCCCGATAATACGCAAACCGAATGGGGTGCCGGATTTACTCGCGCACGCGAACACGGCGGCTGGTCGGGCTACTACTTTGGTCTGAACCGCAAGCAAGCCTCATTCAATGGGAAAACCGGCAAGGATATTAGCGAGACCTTTGGAAGCCGTGTTTGGAATCAAGGAACGCTCTTCGATTACAGCACGGACTTCATCTTCCAGAGCGGCACGTTCGGCGGAGGCGACATTTGGGCGGGCGCCATCTCCAGCAACGATGGTATTACCCTGCATCGCCTGAAATTTGAGCCCCGGTTCGGAGTTCGCTTCGACTATGCCAGCGGCGACTCCGACCACAACAGTAAGAATCTCAATACTTTCAATCCCCTCTTCCCCAACCCCATGTATTCCAGCCTGTCGGCACTTCTTGGCCCGTCAAACCTCACCGATGTCGGGCCGCAGATCCGCCTTACGCTTAATTCCAGGACGGCCATCTCACCGGAAATGCCTTTTTACTGGCGCAGCTCGATTCACGACGGAATCTACAATTTCGCGGGAATCCTGGTCCGTCCAGGGGATCTGAGCGCGGCTCGCTTCGTGGGGTACCAACCGGGCCTAACCCTGGATCGCACATTCTCTTCTCATTTCTCAAGCACGGCGGGGTACTTCTACTTTTTCGCCGGTCAGTTTCTGCGCGACACACCCCCGAGCCGGGGCGTCGGATATCTGTACGTGACCCTCACGTGCCGACTGTGAAAGAAGTCACCAAGTTCTGATACGCTTTTTCAGACTATCGCCATTCCTCAAGGGGGGTTGCGAAGCGATCTTAACAAACACTAGGACGACGTTACCTGTGTCTCCGTGCTCTTGCACTCTTCCTGGCCTGCGCCTAATATGACCACAAAACGCGGTCCCACGGCCATGGGTGAACTTGAAGAGCGCAAGGAAGTCGAACTTGAGCTTCAGCAACTGGTTGATGCTGTTCCGCAGCACATTGTTGTTCTAAGCGCAGACGGTCGCCGGCTCTACGGCAATCAGGCTGCCTGTGATTATCACGGACTGACCCCAGAGCAGTTCCTAGTCGAACCCATCACCAACTGTTTTCATCCAGACGACATCGAGAATTATAACCGCCTGCGTAATTTAGGCATCGCCAACGGAGAGCCTTGGGAAGCAGAAGCACGTTTGCGCAGAAAAGATGCACAGTATCGCTGGTTTCTTATCCGTGGCAAACCGCTACGCAGTGGCGAAGGAGCTGTTATCCGTTGGTATCTAACCAGAACCGATATTGAAGAGCGCAAATTGGCCGAACTGGAGCTACGCCAGTTCGTTGATGTTGTTCCCCAATCCATGTGCATCGACGATCCGGATGGGACGGTTCTCTATGCCAATAAACCGCTTCTTGACTATCTGGGATTCACGCTCGAAGAAACCCAAGCTCGTGACTTCAGAAACCAGGTTTTTCACCCCGATGATTTGGAGCGCGTTTTGTCCGCAGGCAAGGAAGCGCTGTCCCGAGGCGAGCCTTGGGCCACCGAAGTGCGCATAAGAAGAAAAGATGGGCAGTATCGCTGGTTTCTTATACGGTACAACCCGCTCCGGGACGAGCATGGCAAAATCGTCCGCTGGTATGCAGCGGGCACCGATATCCAGGATCGGAAGCAGGCAGAGCGGGAGCTTCAGCAACTCGTGGACGCCGTCCCTCAACTTATTGTCGTCTTCGCGGCGGATGGGAGCCGCCTTTATGCAAACAAGGTCGTCCTGGATTTTCACGGTTGCGCTTTGAAAGAGTTTCTGGACGAGAAGACGTCCTCCAAAAGAGTTCATCCAGATGATTTTGCGGGCTATTCGAACATTCGTCAGCACGGCATTTCGAGCGGCCTACCGTTCCAGACCGAAATACGGCTGCGTTCAAAAAGCGGCGAGTACCGTTGGTTTCTAATTCAGTTCAATCCTTGGCAAGACGAGCATGGCCGCCTGGTCCGATGGTACGCGACTGCAACCGAGATCGAGGATCGGAAACAGGCGGAAAGCGCACTGCGGCGCAGCGAGGCACGCCTGAGGTTGCTGCTTGAGTTTACCAACAAGCTGATCACGAAACTGGATCTGCGTGAAGTCCTTCACGCAGTTGCCCCGAGTCTTCGCAAAGTGATTGCGTGTGATCTAATCGCCGTTTTCCTCCCGCATCCTGACGGAGAGACCTTGCGCAGTTTTGTGATTGACTTTCCGGGAGGCAAAGGATTCCTTCGAGAGGAGCATCAGGATCATTCCACACAACGTCAGCCGCTTTCGCTGGGGAACCACCCGCTCGCCGAAATGGTCTTCCGCACAGGCAAGGCATGGGTAGGCAACGAATATGATGTTCTTCAATTAGGATTCAAGAATGCCCCTCCTCTTGCGGAAGGCCTAAAGACCGGGTGTGTTCTGCCAATTCTCTGCTGCGACCGCGTGCTGGGCGTTTTAGGCCTTGGAAGACGGGAACCGAAGCCTTTCGACGCGTACGAGGTGGATCTCCTGCGCCAGGTCGCGGATCAAGTGGCGATCGCGATAGTCAATGCCCTGGCAGTTGAAGATCGCAAGCAGGCAGAGGAGGCCTTACGGCGAAGCGAAGGCTATCTGGCAGAAGCCCAACGGCTCAGTCATGTGGGCAGTTGGGGGTGGGATTACCACAAGAAGGAAATTAACCACTGGTCCCTGGAAACCTATGTTGTATTCGGATTTGACATTGCTGATGGCCCCGTTTCGTGGCAGCAAGCTCGGAGCCGCATTCACCCTGACGACCTGGAAAGCTTCGACAAGAACAAGGAACGAGTCGCCACGGAACGAATCGAATTGGAGTTTGACTTCCGTTTGGTTCACCCGGGTGGCGCGATTAGATACGCTCACTGCGTTTGCCGGCCGGTCATTAGCGCTACAGGTGAAGTTGCCGAGCTGGTTGGTTCGCTTATGGATGTGACGGAACAACATCAGTCGAGAGCCGCACTCGAGAGGGCCTTCCAGGAAATCAAACAACTCAAGGATGAGCTATACCGCGAGAACCTTGCCCTGAAGGAGGAAATCGACCAATCCTCGATGTTTGAGGAAATCGTCGGCACATCCGAGCCGTTGCGCCGCGTGCTGGTGCAGGTGGCCAAAGTAGCCCCGACCGATTCCACGGTCCTCATCAGTGGCGAAACCGGTACGGGAAAAGAATTGATTGCACGTGCGATTCACAGGCGCTCTAAGCGGTCCACTCGTGCTTTCGTGAGTGTGAATTGCGCAGCGATACCGCAAGCCTTAATTGGCTCCGAACTGTTCGGCCACGAAAAAGGAGCCTTCACGGGTGCGACTCAGCGACGTCTAGGTCGTTTCGAGCTTGCCGACGGTGGCACGCTTTTCCTAGACGAGGTTGGCGATCTACCAGCGGAAACTCAGATTGCACTATTGCGCGTTTTGCAAGAAAAACAGTTCGAACGTATCGGCGGAAGACAGCCCATCTCAGTCGACGTAAGGATTATCGCCGCCACAAATCGTGATTTGAAGGCCGCTGTCAGTCCCGGTAATTTCCGCAGTGACCTGTTTTACCGTCTGAATGTATTCCCAATTGTCGTCCCCCCGCTGCGCGAACGGAAGGACGACATCCCGCTACTCGTCGAATATCTTACCGAACGTTACGCTAGCAAGACCGGAAAGAAGATCAAGAACATTCATAAGAGGACACTCGAACTCCTCCAATCTTATGACTGGCCCGGCAACATACGTGAGCTGCAGAACGTCATCGAAAGAGCCGTGATTCTCTGTGAAGGCCAGACTTTCTCGGTGGACGAGTCGTGGCTACAGGGCGAGTCGCCCCCCGTAAGCACGCCAGCCAACGGATTGGCACGGCTGGGGCCAAAGCGCGAGCGCGAACTGATCGAATCTGCGTTGGCGGAAACTGGAGGCCGAATCGCAGGTCCCTCGGGTGCAGCCGCGAGGCTCGGAATCCCGAGGTCCACGCTCGAAACCAAGATCCGAAAACTAGGCATCAAGAAGCACCAGTTCCATTCCGGATGAGCACCGGGACCGTGCTTATCGATTTCGCCGTTCGTCGCTGCCGGTGCTTGACGGAATCCACCAATTGTCGAAACACGCCATATCTTCTCTGGGGGAAGTGTCGGAATCTCAGCGGTTTACGGGCTGGTACGCCTATTGCAGTTTCATTGGCCGCAAGATGCGGGAGCCTTACAGAAAAATGACTATGAGAATTGAACAGGTCTCCGACGGGCGGCTTGTCATCTTGCGCTTGAGTGGACGGCTTCAATCAGAACAAGTGGAGGAGTTGAGGACCCATATCGAACGAATTGCAGTCAGGGTCGTGTTGGATTTGGAGGAGGTAAAACTCGTAGACCGAGAGGCGGTATGCTTCCTTGCTACCTGCGAAAGCAATGGTATTCACATTGGCCAGTGCTCCCCTTACATCCGCGAGTGGATCAATCGAGAGAAGACCCGCTAGCGACTGTCCATTTCAGGCGGCCGAAGCGTGACGATGATACTTTCCATCATTGTCCAGCAGTTGTCCCGCAAATACGTTTTCGGAATCGGCCATGCGGTTCTGCCAGCGGGGAAGCAGTTCGCTGCAGCAACGCTCCACAACGGTTTTTTCGTACTCGTTATGCAAATCCCATCTATCTCTGGCCCTCGACGCGTTTGTTTTTGCGAAATTCGGGAGGGTAAGAGAATTGTCCAGGAATCCCGGGGGGTTGTAATCGAGCGGGATTTAGCCTGAACCCCGCTCACGTTTGTTGATTTCGATTGGATCGCAGGCGCCTTCTCTCCGCCCGAACACCACAACGAAACCCATAAGAGAGCACTTGCACTCTCGGATAAAGTCGGCATAGTGCCTGCTAACAACAATGTTTAGTTGTCTTACCGATTCGTTCCACCGTGTTATATGTGTTACAACGATATTCGTTACAACATATATTGTTCCCACAAAACTTCGGCCGGTATGCGGTTCGCCTTCACAACTTAATTAAAGAGAATCTCGTGGCATAGTATTCCTCTTCCTCAACGGTCGGCAGTGGACCATGCCAACAATCCGGTGTCTCTGGTCTGCTCACGAACACCCGCTGAAGTCGATCGGTGCGGAATTCGTGGTTGCGCCAGGCGTGACTTTGAGAGGCATGCCATTCGAGTCCTTGCTGGTAGTTTGAGACGACGGCGAGCATATCGCCGCATCGGACGTGGGATTTGTCGCGTCCGCTTCCACCGTGTAGAGCACGTCTCCCGACGCCGGCGCAGTGAAGGTGATTTTGCCAGCCGAGATAGTGCCCACATTGGGATTGCTCGCGGGGACGATTAAGGAATAGCTCCCGCAGAAGGCTCCTGTAGGACTCCCCATCGAGCATGAAGTGCTTGAAGTTACCTGAATGACCAAGGAAGCCGGCTTCTGGAATGGCGGCACAGTGAATGTGTGGCTCATGTTTGAAACCATTACGGTTTGCAGAGCGCTAACCGTCGCGTCGATTTTTGCGCCCGTCGTCCCGTTCACCGCGGTGACGACGCCCTGAATCTTGCCGGCGCCCGCCGATGCTCCTGCTGTTGCGGCAGTTTCTGCGATAAGCGGCACGGCGTCGAGATTTGTCCCTCCTGTGACGTTGAACACGACGGTAGCATCGTAAGCGGTCCCGGACGAAGTCATGCCATCGACCACGACATCGAACACCGTTCCCGTTGCCAGGGGACAGAATCCAAAGTGCCCTGTTGAATCCGTTTGTGATTCCATGGCGATGTGATCTATACCGGACTTGTCCGCCACTTGCAATGTGACGATGGCGCCCGCAATGGGCTTCGACGTGACACTATCCACGATCCGACCGCTGATTCCCGTCATGTTCGCGCTCACTACGCCCGCGGTGAGTACAGGCTTCAAACGAAAATCCCCGTTGCCTTGCCGGATAATCGAAGCGCAGGTGTTGAAATCGATGTTTAAATCTACGGATTGGCCCGCGGTAACGTGGATTGGCCCTCCCATGATTTGCCCGGGCGGAATTTTTAGTCCCGTTTGCTGCTCGCTACTCAAATCCAGAGTGTGAGCGACATTGCCATCCACGACCACGACGCAATTGAAGACGTTGCCAAGCGAAGCGCAAGCGTTGGTCGAGGGCGGTGTGCTCGTCGCGGCGTTGGCCAAAAGAATCAAACGGATTTGCTGATAGTCGCCTGCGGGTAACGAGGCGGAGCCAAGCTGCTGGAGCAGGCATTGTCGGTTCGCGGGCAAATGCAACAGATCCAGTTGTATTGGAGCAGAGTTGAGCTGTGGCGCTAGTTCCTGCCAGCCCGGGGAATTGGCGTCGACTGAGGAGCTAATGTGAGCTTTCACGGATTGGATGGTGATCCACACGCTCGCAAAAGTTCCGGGAGCAGTGGCCGCCGCACCGGCAGACGCTGCGCATGACGGCGGGTCGCCGAGGGATACGCTAACTGTTCCCATACTTAAACTCTGTATCGACGTGCTTCCGCCGCCGCAGCTGATGATGATTAGAGAGACCACGACAACGAGAGAGCCAACCAAGATCGAAATTGGATGAGTTTTCAGCCAGAGTAGGGCACGGGCGAACATGGGAGCCTCCGAGCTTGAAAGATTGAATTTTCTTGCAGGCCGTCCGGTGCGGGACAGAATGCTGGGATTCGGGCGACCGGTCGCGACTCAGTAGGTTACGGGTGGTCAGTATTGAGACTCATGGGCGTTGCAGTCTCTCCACTCGGCATTCAACTGGGCAGCCAAACCCGAACTATAGCACGATGCGGACCTTTCTGGGCGACATGGCCGATTTGTTCCGGCGACTGGGTCTTTGGTCGCGATCCGTTATGCTCTGGTAGTCGCCTCCGCAAAGATTCGCGGGCAAACATCTACGACAGAGTGTCCCTGCCCGGCAAACCTGGCTTTCAGGCGTTCCTTACATTCGAGTCCGAAGCGGTCCGAACCAAACCCTATCCGCACGATTACTCCTCAAAGCCCATTCGCGAGGCTGTAGTGCAACGCGTGTGCCAATTCGCAAGCGGTCACGGTACCGGCAAGTCGTTGAAAGTGAAGGAGGAAGAAGAGAATGCGTCGGACACTCGGTTCGAGCGCCCCTTCGGGCGTGACGACCTCGACATTTCCGTCAAACCCTCGGCATGAGCGGCGGACAAACCGAAGTCCATGACTTACGGTCAGCCACCAAGAACATCTCCTTCTATTGAAAATAGGACGGATGGCAGATTCTCCGGCAAGCGTTACAATGGACACAAAGATGCTTTGTGAAACAGCATTTGGATGCATATGGACCCTTGACCGATGATCAAATTTTGTTCGCCGTCGGTTGGCGACGGACATCTCGGTAACTATGAACGCTGAAGAGAGACGTCTCGAAGAGTCACGGAAGCGCAAAGTCCAT
>Ga0126373_10000236_pt1 | contig 36397 bp, 39 predicted proteins | sample PanSoiMetPlot_11_FD_92545 | JGI IMG/M metagenome (GOLD analysis project Ga0126373, IMG submission 92545) | Tropical forest soil microbial communities from Panama - MetaG Plot_11 | ecosystem: Environmental > Terrestrial > Soil > Tropical forest > Bulk soil | place: Panama | collected 2016-02-17 | reverse complement strand
GGCCATCTTGTGTGCCTTGCCGCCGACGTGCTCTACGACGGACTTGAGTTTACGGAATTTCGGAGTGAGTGTATCGATACCAGGAACACGCACGGCACCGGTTGTATCTTTGCCTCAGCCATTGCAGCCAATCTAGCCCGTGGTAAAACGGTCCGAGAAGGGGTGACGGCGGCTAAGGATTTCATCACCGGCGCCATCCGCGGCAACCTGGCCATTGGAAAGGGTCGCGGGCCCGCGAATCCTTTGGCATGGGTCAATTCAAGGGTCGGCTTGGACCGCTGAAGCGTGCCTACACTGATCGCGATCCTCAGATCCGCACGTTAAGGATTTGCTCCTGTGCCTCGCCGAAACTCTGTCCGGCCCCTGAAATTAACAGCTTGCACAACTTCCTCAACTCGGCCCCATTTGCCATGACTGTTCCTTATATTTCGTTTTTTCCGCCTCTGGTTGGGAGCAATCCTCAGGCTTTTTCGATCACGGCACGACTTGCTGGTGGAGAACCTCGCACTTCGTCAGCAGCTCAATGTACTCAAGCGTCGAAACCGGCGGCCCAAACTGGCCGCCCTCGATAAGCTCTTCTGGGTCCTGGCCCGCCGCTTCTGGTCGGGCTGGAAAAAATCGCTGCTGATAGTGGCAGAAAACCCAACCTGGGGGTGCTCCCCGCATCCGCGGTGAACTGCTCATGTTGGCTTCGATGTATCGGAACGAAGTGTTTCCCGTTGGATGAAACGAGTGCCCAAAGACCCGGAACCGGCCCGGCGTTGGCTGGCTTTTCTTCGCAATCATCGCGGCGCGATCGCTGCCATGGATTTTTTTCACTGTCCCAACGGTCACGTTCCAGTCGCCGCACTTGAACTCAACCTCATGATCCACGGGTCCCTGTTCTAGTTTGCGCTTCAATTCTTTCCCACAATACCGATGTTCCCCCGCCACCACATGCATTCTTTGGATTATGCCCCGCGTCCAGGGGCGACTGACTCAAACGCGGCAGAAAAGTGTTTCCGAGGTCGCTCGGGTCGGTGGATCAGCAGTAGGGGACGCCGTGGCGCGCGATAATGATATGGATGAAGTTGAAGGTCGAGTGTTACTCGGGTCACAAGGCTGACGAACGACCGGTTCGGTTCTGTCTCGAAGAGAAGCAGTACGTTGTCCAGACAGTCCTTGAACAGTGGTATGACCCGGAGAGCATCTACTACAAAGTTCGCGCCGACGACGGGAATCTTTACATCCTTCGACAACAGACATCCACGCCCCATGGACAGTGGGAACTGGTTTCGTTTCGCCGGGCAGGATAAGAACGAAGCTTCGTCACTAACGACTCCGAGCGATTCACATCTGCCGTCCGTAGAGTGCAAGATTGAGAACGCACACCAGTACGCCAGCAGCCGTCAGAACGGTTGCGGAGATGTCGGGATAGACCAGCTTATCCATGTAATGGAGCAGAAACCGGCCCTGGTAGGGCTGGACGCCAGCCTTGGCTTCAAACTAATTTTCGAGCACCCTCGGTGAACATGGTCAGGACGGGAGTTCGGTGAAGATTGCCCAGACAAGAGACGATATGAAGCCAGCGCAGGACGGGGCGTGAGCGTGTAAGGAAAGCACCGAAGACGACCCACACAATGAACAGCGGATGTAAGAACACGGTAGCAATGGCCACGGCAGAATAGAAACCTGCATACATTGACCCTACAGCAGACACCGGTTCAGCTTCCGCTCCAGCTGTTTCGGCGGCGGACTATTATGGTTGCCAGGGAATTGTGCGAAAAATCATCCATGTCGACATGGACGCGTTTTACGCTTCGGTCGAGCAGCGGGATGACCCCCAACTACGCGGAAAGCCCGTCATCGTGGCCTGGCGCGGCAACCGCTCGGTCGTCTGCGCCGCTTCGTACGAGGCCAGAAAGTTCGGTGTACGCTCGGCGATGCCCGCTGTACGGGCTCAGCGACTGTGCCCCGAGGCGGTCTTCATCGCACCGGATTTCAAGCGCTACAAAGCGGTATCCGGGAGCGTGCGGGAGATCTTCAAGCGTCAGACCGACCTGATCGAGCCGCTATCGCTCGATGAAGCCTACCTCGACGTGACCGTGAACAAGACAGGCTTACCGACTGCTACCCTCGTAGCGCGCATGATCCGTGAACAAATCCGCCAGGAGCTGAATCTGACGGCCTCGGCAGGCGTGGCGCCGAATAAGTTCCTGGCAAAACTCGCCTCTGACTGGCGGAAGCCGGATGGACTTTTCGTGATCCAGCCAGAGGAAGTCGATGTGTTCCTATTGCCCTTGCTAGTTGGGCGTCTGCCCGGAGTCGGAAAGGTCACCGAAGAGAAGCTGGCGAAACTTGGAGTCAAGACTGTGAGCGAATTGCGACGTCTCGAGCAATCAGCGCTTGAAAACCTATTTGGCCGCTTCGGGGTACGCTTGTACGAGCTTGCGTTCGGGATCGACGAGAGTCCGGTCGTTCCGGACCGGCCTACGAAGTCCATATCCGTGGAGGATACCTTTCAGGAGGATGTGCTGCTGGCAGAAACCGAAGCAATGATTCGTCGCCTGGCAGAAAAGCTCTGGTCGGCCTCACGCAAAGAATCGAGGATCCCACGTACGATTGTTCTCAAACTGAAGACAAGCGAATTTAGGATCCTCACGCGCAGCCAGACGCCAGATAGTCCGCCTTCCTCCTGTGATGAATTGACGGAGATAGCTTTGAAGCTCAGAGAGCGGGTGGACCTGAGCCCACGCCAACGCTATCGGCTTGTGGGTGTTGGCCTGAGCAACTTTCGAGAGGCGGAAGAGACCACCGTACAGCCAGTGCTGTTCGAGTGATACTACCTTAGTCAGCGGCAGTTGCACTCGACTGCTGCTTCATCATCTCCTCCATTCCTTTCTTCATTTCTTTGGCCGTCGGTTCCGCCTTGTGTGTACCGACCATCCACGTGTAACCATCAGGATCGACCACGGTGCCGCAGCGATCACCCCAAAACATATTCATCACCGGACCTTGGCTGGTGGCGCCGAGTTTGGTCGCTTTTTCGACGACCTTATCCACGTTTTCCACGTAGATGTAGAGGCTAGCAGGAGAGGCGCCGACGCTCTTCGCCGTCTTCCTCCCCATTGCGGGGTTCTCAGGCCCGAGCATCAGCGTCGTGCCGCGCAACGTGAGTTCTGCGTGAACTGGTTTTCCATCAGGCCCGTTCATGATGCCGCGTTTCGCGAACCCAAAAGCCTTTTGATAGAAGCTCACCGCTGCCGGAATGTCGGAGACTGTAAGCGCAGCAGAAACGGCGCCGTATGCTTCCTGTTGAGCGGATCGATCTTTTTCTTTGCCATTTGTGCTCCTTTGGTGCGGATGACATTCTAGCGAAACCAACCGGAAGGTACATCCCGAACCCAATCTGTGACTTAAGCGGTAACATCCGGAGCAATGAGGAAGGGGTTATCTGCGAGGACGAGTCTTAAGCCAGTGCAAACTCAATACGCTCCCGGGTGCGTTCTGCAGCCAAGCTGCCACCTCTCTGACTTGGAAAGGCGGATCACCTGGATCGAGGTCGCGATTGAGCACGTCTGTGATTTCTTCAGCCGTGCTTGGCTTCCTGATCTTGTTCAACGCCCGCCTCATATGTTCGTCAAGGCGATTCGCATTCGCGGGCTGGTTCATTTGCGTTCCCGGGTTGGAAGCCAATCAGTGGAGAAGTGCTCATTTCCGTGTTGGTCCAGCCGCAATCTACGAATAGCAGATTACGCGGAATTGCCCGGTGTTAACTGAAGAATTAATGTGCGAATTGCCTCGGACTCATCCTTTCAGACAGAACCGGCCAATGTATATGATCGGTCCAAGCCGTTCGGCTCTTCCACTCGCATTTCCCAATTCTGGCTCGCGCGCGATCCGGCAATGGACACTCGCCAGTCGCCTCGTCGGTCGGCAAATGGTGTTCGATGTGCGCAATGAGTTCCCTGCACAGTTGAGCATCGCCAAGATTCTTCCGTTCGATTGCACTCCCATTCCACTGCATTTTATCGCCCTGAGTCCTGCTCATTCGTCGTGCAACCCTGTCAAAGCCAGGCACGACAGGCTCACGCACAAATCATGCACATGCTTACCCACAATTCGTGTTGAAAACCGCATGGAATGTAACGAAGGGATCGCAGCGAGTGACCTAGATCGTAGCTTCGCGCGGTCCATAAAAACACATCCGACTGCGCGCGATTACTTGTGCAGAAAAATAGTAAAGGCTGCGACATTGGTTATGCTCCGGCAGCCAGCTCCTGCGAGAGAGCCAACAGCGTGGATGCATGCACCGTCGCAGCCCTTGATGTGATCACCGCTTTCGCGGTTCCAAATCCCAACTGCTCCTCGCAGAAACAGTCGGTTTTTTCGGGTCTGGTCGCTCGTCAGGTCGCCCTAACGAGCTGATCACTCAGCCTACTTCGGACTGGCAAATTGGATTTCGTCAATCCTTTCAGCCGTCGACGCAGCCAAACTAAACAGTTGCTTCATTGCTGTCAATGCGATTGTTGGGGTGAAAACGAAATATCTGTGAACGGAATTGTGGAAAAAGAGGACGGATTCAGAGGCCCGGTGCTCGCGAGTACTCGAGAGATGGGCATCAGAAAAGGGGTTGGGACAGGAACTTCCTGCGCGCACTCCTGGTCATCGTTCTTGGCACGGTTGACCCGGCTGCTGACCAGATATTGTTTCACCCGTCTGCCATCGAACGGCTTCAGACAGTCCCGCACTGCCGTTGCGTCGGTGAGAGCATTCTCCTCACACTCCAGCAGGTTCTTGAGGATGCGGGATTCGATCCCACGATTACGTGGGACAAAACCGAAGCGCGTCGTTTGATTCTGCGCACACCTTACGACCTCATCGTTGTCGGCGATCACCCTCCAAAACTCACGCTTGAGACAGTTCTGGGCGATTTTGTCCGACAAGGCAGTCGCTGCCCATGTTTGGTCTTGAGCGGAAAACGCATTGAAAGTGTCGTGCAGCATCCCCGCGAGCTTGGAGTGATAGGTGTAGTTCCCAGAAGGGAACCTCTTAGAGTTCTAGAACAAGTACTGAAGCACCTAATGGGACCCACGGCACGACCGCCACTAGCGACCGCTTCGTGAAAGAGACGCCTTGACCACTATCAGAATCCTGAAAAGAGCGGTTGCTCGGTGTGTTAGTGATGTGTGGAGGCTCCTCAAACGTTTTCGACCTCGGCCGCGAGGCTCGAAGACGCTATTCGCCTGCGGGCACGGACCTCAACAAAAATTCGTTTGCGCAAGAAAAATGCCCAGTCGAGAAAGACCGGGCATCTGTACCGATCGGTTTGCGAGCTTACGGGGCGATGCGGTCGGCAATCGTATCGTTGTGATATGTGGAGTGATTACGGAGAGCGAGCCAGCCACCATCCGGTTTCAGGGTGTCCGTAACAATGGTTTTCTCATCGGACGCGAAGTCCTGCCAGGAGTTGTAGCGCTCGACGGTCAGAAACTGCCAAGGCCCACCCTCCAGATGCTGCATCAGAACGTTTCCAGCAACGCCGCTGCCCGTCGGCTGGGAAAGCGACTTTTCCAGGTCATCACGGTGACCAGGCGCGGCACGAAAGACCGAAACCACATAGACTGATCCCGCACTCTTGGCTGCATCATCCAAACCCATAGCCTTAGCGAACACGGGCCAAGCTGGGCCGTTAACGAAGGTGTCTCCATGCCAAGCGTTCAGATCTCGAGCCGCAGCGGGCACCTGAGTGCCAGTGGCTTTCACGGTTGCGCTGGTTCCGAGATGTTCAATCACCGCGTAGTCCCAGTCTTCGCCACTCTGATGGCGAAGGACGATGAAGTGTCCCGGCATTGGTGCATCCGGGGTCGGTTGCTTGAGGTAATCGCCTTCCTCGACGGCTTTGCCGAGCGCGGCCTTGGCGAAGTGGACATGGTACACGTCCGAGCGTGCGGAAGCCTGGGCTGACGAATTCCGGACGGCGGAGACGCAAACGAAGACGAGCAGCACGAAAAGCAGCGCGCAAATGCGTTTCACGGTTTTCTCCTCATTATTTTATTTTTAGAGATTGGAATTTTTCGTGATTGGGCCCAATTCGCGCGAAAGCGAACCCGACGAGCGTGTCGATTATAACAGCCGCATAATGTCTTGTTATGTAATCCTCAAGATGAGACCAGCGGAGGGATTCCAGTGGCGGATGAGCATGGACAGAAAATGAAAATAAAGATCGAGCAGCACAGCTTCGCAGGGATCGTGTGGTGCGCGGCGTGGCTATTTACGATCGGATTTCTGCACTTGGATTTTTGGCGGGGTGTTCTTGCAATCGTCCTGTGGCCGTACTACTTGGGGGTGCACTTCAGTGCGATGGCGCATTGAAGGGTCGGTCTGGTCGGTAACAGGTTATTGGCCATTTGCCGGGGCTGGGTTGAACCAGGGTGCAGGTGTCGGGGGAGCGCATCCGTGGTACGTTCGCCTCAGTAGCTCGCTAGCGCCATAAGCTGACTCATCTCACTGGCCGAGAACGTACAGCTGTTTTGCCACGAGGTTCAGTCATGTCGGCACTGCTCAAACAAGTACTTCGACGCCTCTGCCCGCATCGCTTCTCGTGGCCACACAGCGGTGCCCATGGACAGGACTATCAGGTTTGCCTTCTTTGTGGCGCGGCATACGAATATGACTGGACGACGATGCGCCGGACTGGGCGACTGGCAATGCCTACTGGCGCCGTGAGCCGACAGTAGCTCTCTCGCCCAGTAGGGAATCAGGCCCCCCATCGCATCCGGCCGAAGATACGTACCGGCTCAGCAGGGTGTTGGCGGACGGTTGCGAGCTGCTGGGTGAGAGCGATGTTCCAGCACGGTTTCCACTCGGGGTCTTCGTCGAAACCGAAATGCTCGCGCAGGTGGCGTTCTTTTGCGGTGAGCCGGTAACGTCCACACATGGTAGGCCTTATTTGTTGCGCCCCGCCTTCCATTTCGCCCAGCGTGCACGCTGAACGGCAGCACTTCGCTTGCGAACCGCCACGGACATGGTCCGTCTCCCACCCGTACCCCGAAAGTGCCTGCCTCTTCCAGACAGTCCGCCGAGGCCATCTAAAACCTTCGATGCCTGATCCAGTTGTTCGAGTCTCCTCTGCTCGTGAGCCCTTTCGTTCCTTAACTGCTGGAGGACTTTCGCCAAGTTTGCCACTGGCTCCTCTCGCGCAGGAATTGTAGCAGTCAGGTTGTTCTGGCTTGTTTCTATTCACAACAGCTGACAGTACACCGGCCCGCTTCCACCCCACGCCCTCAGGAGGCAATCCCATGAGACTGCGACGTAATGAGTTCTGCCCGATTCACAAGTCGATTTCGTGTTGTGGTCGCGAGGCCATTCCCAAACCGCGGCTGATCCGACTGGGAGTGCAGCGCGTGGAGGACCCCCATCACCCACGCGGATACCGGGAACTGCGTTCACCTGCCGAAATGCGGAAGCTGGTGAATCGGAAGATTGTGGAGCAGCGAAAGATCTGCCCAATCTGCCACGAAGAGTTCACCGATTACAACGATGTGGTGCCCGACCATAAGAATCCCAAAGGAATGGGAGGAGCATGGAGGGACGACCATCCGGACAATATCCAAGCAACACATTGGTGGTGTAACGGAGAGAAGGGATCAACCAGGATAGATGGGTGACGGCCGATAAGTTTGGCCAATCCTCTAAGGGAGTGAAAAACACAAGTTGATCGCCCGAATGTGTGTCGCGAGTGTGCTCAGGCTCAGGAGACGGCGGCGGATGGCCAAAATACGGACTCATTCGTTCCTGACCTCACCTTACCGACTCAGTGAAGTCATTGGCGGATTGAATTCACTTTAGCTAAAGTAGTGTGTCCCGACCCGAGACTACCTCTGGCGTAATGTAAATGGCCCAGTTGGAGAACATCGAAGCGATTGAGGCACGCCTTTGGCGTGCCGCGGACCTGTTGCGGTCTGGCTCGGAGCTGGCAAGCAACGAATACTTTATGCCAGTGATGGGCCTTATCTTTCTCCGGCATGCTTACAGCCGCTTCTTGGCCGTCAAGCCGGCCATCGAGGGTAGCCTTCCCAGCCGCGGCGGCGTAAAGCGGGCGCTTACGAAAGAGGACTTCAGCCAAAAGAGCTCGATCTTTCTTCGCCCGGAAGCCCAATTCGACTTCTTCGTTGCCAAGGCCGGTGACCCCGACCTACCGCAAATCGTAATCCGCGCCATGGAAAGCATCGAGTCGGACTACGAGACACTTCGTGGCGTCCTGCCCAAACAGGAATACCAGAGTATCCCCTACGATCTCCTCGGTGATCTCATTCGCACGCTTACCCAGAAGAGCTCAAAAAGGTCTCTGGCGACGTGTTCGGCCGCATCTACGAATATTTCTTGACGCAGTTCGCCGATCAAAAAGCTCACGATGGCGGCGAGTTCTTCACGCCCATCTCACTCGTCTCCTTCATCGCCAATGTGCTGGAACCGACCGCCGGAACGGTTTTCGATCCCGCCTGCGGTTCGGGCGGCATGTTCGTGCAGAGCGCCCGTATCGTCGAGCAGCGTCACCAGAACCCTTCCGAAAAGCTCACCTTCCGCGGCCTCGAAAAGAACAAGACCACCATCAACCTCGCCAAGATGAACCTCGCCGTGCATGGCCTTGAGGGCGACATCCGCCAAGCGCTCACCTACTACGAAGATCCGCTCAATCTGCTCAAGAAGTGCGATTACGTCATGGCAAATCCGCCCTTTAACGTGGACGAGGTGGACGCCGGCAAGATCGAGAACGATCCTCGTCTGCCGTTCGGCCTGCCGGGCGTCACGAGCGCCAAAGGCAAAAAGAACGGCGACGCCAAGGCTAAGGGCCGCGTACAGAACGGGAATTATCTCTGGATTCAATACTTCTATAGCTATTTGAACGCGCGGGGTCGCGCCGGCTTCGTTATGTCCTCTCAAGCTTCGAGCGCCGGGCGTGACGAAGCCAAGGTCCGCAGCAAGCTAGTCGAAACCGGCCACGTGGACATCATGGTTGCCATCCGGCCCAACTTTTTCTACACCCGCACGGTTCCTTGTGAACTTTGGTTTCTCGACAAGCACAAGCCAGCTGAGCATGCAGACAAGGTGCTCATGCTCGACGCTCGCAGCGTCTACCGCAAGGTCACGCGGAAAATTTACGCCTTCAGCCCCGAGCAGCTACAGAACCTGCTCTCTATCGTGTGGCTCTACCGGGGCCAGCCCGAGCGGTTCCGAGCGCTTGTTGCCCAGCATTTGCATACCTCGAAACAGGAGGCCACGGACGTAACGACATTAGAGAGGGCATTTATAAAGTCTCTTCAGGCCGCCATCGAACTCACCACACCCAACCTTGCGCACTTGCCCGCCGATGCGTCCAGCCGTACGGCCGCTAAAGAACTGGATGCCACATTACCTGTTTTCCGCAAGGACAGCCAAGCCCTCGCGACGGATCTGGGAGCACTACCGGCGCCTAAGGAAGGCGTGACGGCCGCTTCCCTGTGCAAGGTGGTCGAGCAATCTGCCCCAACCGCCGAGCGCACGCGCGATTTGGGTCGTCAGGCTGATCACCTCTTCAAACTGCTGGGCCGGCTGATCGAAGCCGCCGAAAAAGACTGCGGCGGCAAGGAGAACGGCTGGAACTCGCGCGAAGTGAATCGAGCGCGTAAGAGCTGCGACGAGGCTCGGCACGCCTTGGTTGAACAGCTTCGTCTCGTACGTTACTTCCATCGCCAAGCCCTTTGGCTCACGGAGCGATTCCCGGAGGCGAAGCTCTCCGATGTGGCCGGCCTGGTCAAACTCGTGGACCGCGCAGAAATCCAGCGCAACGATTGGAGCCTCACTCCGGGCCGTTACGTCGGTGTCGCGCCCGAGGAAGTAGACGAGGACTTCGACTTCGAGGAGGCGATGCGCGACATCCATGTGGAACTCGCAGGACTGAATGACGAGGCGGCAGAGCTCGCTAAGACCATCGCCAAGAATTTCGAGGAGTTTATCGGATGACATGGCCGCGGGTCCCACTGGATAGCGTCAAGAGCACTGCACCATACAGCTTTGTTGGCGGCCCGTTTGGCTCCGAACTGACGACCAGAGACTACGTGGCAGAGGGCGTTCCCGTCATTCGTGGCAATAATCTCGTCGGTCCTGGCAAGTTCTTAGATGATGACTTTGTTTACGTCAACGACGAGAAAGCAGCTTCGCTTCGGTCGAACACCGCCTATCCCGGAGACCTCATTTTTACCCAGCGAGGTACTTTGGGACAGGTTGGACTGATCCCCAAAGACGCTCGGTTCAACCGATACGTAGTTTCCCAGAGCCAAATGAAGCTGACGGTGGATGAGCAAAAGGCCGACCCGTTGTATCTATATTACTTTTTTCGCTTACCATCCACGGTCCAGCAAATACTTAACCGAGTTTCATCGTCAGGTGTTCCTCACATCAATCTCTCGGTGCTCAAAGCATTCGAGCTTCCGCTTCCCCCGAAGCCGACCCAAGAAACTATCGTCCGAATAGCCCAGCCATATGACGACTTGATCGAAAACAACTGGCGGCGCATTCGGCTTCTGGAAGAAGCGGCGCGGCTTCTCTACCAGGAGTGGTTCGTCCGCTTCCTCTTTCCCGGTCATGAGCATGTGAAGATCATCGACGGCGTCCCTGACGGCTGGAAATTGCGTCCCGCGTCAGAATCGATCGACGTTCTGAGCGGAGGCACACCTAAGACAAGCGTTCCTGAGTACTGGGGTGGTGAAATCCCTTTTTACACGCCAAAGGATGCGACGGATTTCATCTTCGTGGATGAGACCGAGAGGACCATTACAGAGCGAGGATTAAGGGCCTGCAACAGCGCCCTATACCCTAAGGGCACACTTTTCATCGCTGCCCGCGGCACTGTTGGAAAGATAAATCTTGCAGGCACACCTATGGCGATGAACCAGACTTGCTATGCGCTTGTCGCACGCCCACCGTTGACACAGGAGTTTCTGTATTTCGCCATGCTCAAAGGAGTTGAGGAACTCCGCGCACACGCTGGGGGCTCAGTCTTCAGCGCGATTATTAGAGAAACCTTTCGACACATTTCAGTGATGGTTCCCACCGCGACAGTACTGACGGAATTCAGTGCCACGGCTAAATGTATCTTGAACTTGATCGCAAATCTGCAATTGCAAAATCGCGCCAGCACCAGAGTCCGAGATCTCCTCCTCCCCAGACTAATGAGCGGCGAGGTTGAGATATGAAATTCAACGAGGACACCCTCGTTCAGAAAACGACTGCCGATTACCTCCACCAGCACCTCGACTGGAAATCTGTCTACGCATATAACGACGAGGATTTCGGGCCCGGTAGCCTACTGGGCAGGATGAGTGATCGCGAGGTGGTCCTCGCTCGCGATCTGCGCACTGCCCTCGTAAAACTGAACAAGGGATTGCCGCAAGCTGCCTACGATGAAGCAATCCGTCGAATCACCGAGATCAGCGCGAGCCAAACGATCATTGTCGCCAACCGCGAGAAATACGATTTGTTGCGCGACGGCGTGCAGGTCACCTACCGCGATACCGACAACAAGCTTGTCGAGACGCGATTGCGCATCTTCGACTTCGAGCATCCAGGTGAAAACGAATTTCTGTGCGTGCGCGAACTGTGGATACGCGGTCCCATCTACCACCGCCGCGCGGACCTGGTGGGGTTCGTGAATGGCATCCCGCTCGTTTTCATGGAATGCAAGAACATCCATAGGGACCTGAGGCGCGCTTACGACGATAATCTCTCTGACTACCGCGACACCATCCCCCACGTTTTCCACCACAACGCGATCATCGTCATCGGCAACGGCGACAAAGCTAAGCTGGGCAGCGTCACTAGCGAGTACGGGCATTTTCATGAGTGGAAGCGGCTGAGCGAGGATGAGCCGGGCGTCGTAGACATGGAGACGCTGCTCAAAGGCGCATTGCGCAAGGAGAACCTGCTCGACATCTTTGAGAACTTCATTCTGTTTGACAAAAGCACCGGCCCAACGATCAAGATCGTCGCACACAATCATCAATACTTGGGCGTAAACAACGCGCTTGCGAGCCTGCGGGACCGAAAAGCCCGCGATGGAAAGCTAGGCGTGTTTTGGCACACGCAGGGTAGCGGCAAAAGCTACAGCATGGTCTTCTTTACCCGAAAGGCTCACCGCAAACTAGGCGGCAACTTCACGTTTTTGGTCTGCACCGATCGCGACGACCTGGACTGGCAGATTTACAACACATTCGCCGGCTGCGGAGTCGTGGATAACAAGCGCGATCCCTGCAGAGCCTCATCGGGCCATAGCCTTCAGAGCATGCTCTGCCAGCAGAAGGCATTCGTCTTTACCCTCATCCAGAAGTTCAACGAGAGCGTCGATCCGAATACAGGCTGGACGCAGAGGGACGACATCGTTGTATTGAGCGATGAAGCGCACCGTACCCAGTACGGACTTCTCGCCCTCAACATGCGTAACGCACTTCCCAATGCCAGCTATCTGGGTTTCACCGGTACGCCGCTATTCAATGATGACGAGATTACGCGTCGCGTCTTCGGCGAGTACGTGAGCACCTACGACTTCCAGCGCGCAGTGGACGACGGCGCAACCGTACCGCTCTACTACGACGCGCGTGGGGAGAAGCTGGGCATCGCCACGACGGACCTGAACGTCAAGATAGCGGCAAAACTGGAACAATTGGAGATCGAAGACATCGATGTTGCGCAGCGGCTCGAAGCCGAGCTCAAACGCGAATACCACATTCTCACGGCCGAAAAGCGCCTGAACCAATTGGCCAAGGATTTCGTGCAGCACTATTCGGCTTCCTGGGAAAGCGGGAAGTCGATGATTGTGTGCATCGACAAGGTAACTTGCGTGCGCCTGTACAACCTGATCCTTCCCTTATGGCACAAGCGCATTGAGGAACTGGAGAAGGAAATCCCGAAAATCGGCGATGAACAAGAAGTGCAATTCCGCCGCCGCCAGATTCAATGGATGCGCGAAACAGTGACTGCGGTAGTCGTGAGTGAGGAACAGGGCGAGGTAAAGAAATTTGAGAAATGGAAGCTCGATATCACGATGCACCGCAAGCTGCTGAAAGATGGCTTCGAGCTGGCGGATGGAAAACGAATCGCCGTGGATACGGCGTTCAAGCGCGACGAGCATCCGTTCCGTATCGCCATTGTGTGCGCGATGTGGCTCACTGGCTTTGACGTTCCCAGTCTGGCAAACCTCTACCTAGACAAGCCGCTCAAGGCACACACGCTGATGCAGGCCATCGCGCGGGCCAACCGCGTGCATGAGGGCAAAGAAAACGGCCTGATCATCGACTACTGCGGGATCTTAAAAAACCTGCGAAAGGCGCTGGCGACCTTTGCCGGAACCAGTGACGCCGGTCATGGCGGTGGAGCCGGAGAGGAAGACCCGGCGCGACCGGAAGAGGAGTTGCTCGCCGGCCTTGAAGAAGCCATCGCAATGGTCAGGTCATTCTTGACAGATCGTGGAGCTTCGCTCGACGACATCAAGAACCTGACTGGTTTCGCTCGGAATGCCGCCATCGTGAAGGCAAAAGAGGCCGCGAACGAAAACGACGAAACAAGAAAGAGATTCGAGATTCTTAGCCGAGAGGTCTTCAGCAAATTCAAAGCATGCATCAACATGAGCCAGGTAAACGCCCATCGCAATGACCGCAACGCGGTCAACGTCATCTACAAGAGCCTGCAAAAAGACAGAGAGCAAGCGGATATTACGGCTATCATTCGGGAACTCCACGGTATTGTGGATGATGCAATAACGCCCAGGCAGAGCGTGGACGGGCCGGACCAAACCTACGACATCAGCAAGATCGATTTTCAGCGGCTAAAGAAGGAATTCGAGCACACCCGAGCGAAGAACACGACTGTACAGAGCCTCAGAACGGCCGTTGAGAAACGGCTGCAGCGCATGGTCGCACAGAATCCGCTGCGCGCAGACTTCCAGGCTCATTACCAGAAAATCGTGGATGACTACAACCGGGAAAAGGATCGTGTGACCATCGAGCGCACTTTCGAAGAGCTCTTGCGCTTCATACAGGAACTGGACGACGAGGAATCGCGGGCGATCCGCGAAGGCCTCAATCCGGAGACAGTGGCAATCTACGACCTGCTGAAAAAGCCGGACCTGAGCGCGAAGGACATTGGCCGGATCAAGAACGTGGCCATCGAGCTACTAGCCACGTTGAAGGCGGAAAAGCTACGCGTGGATCAGTGGCGAGAGAAGGAATCGACCCGAGACGCCGTGCATGCCGCGATTTTTGATTTTCTTTACAGCGACAAGACCGGACTACCGGAGGCATACACTGACGATGAAGTAAAGTCCCGCTCCGAAGGCGTTTTTCAATATATGTTCTACGCGTATCCGACAGTCCCCTCGCCCCTGTTCACCCCGTTTTCTGATCAACAAAGATCGTAGCAGCGGATTCCCCGGCCCTTGTGCGAAGCGGCACTAGTCTCTGTGCACCGAACGTCTGACACCCAACAGCCGTTCCTCATTGCCCCAGAGCACTATGTCTCCAGCCGAAGACGCGTGGTGCCTAAAGTGTGGAGGTTCGCCGCCACGCATAGATGTTCCTCCAGTGCGTCGGAGGAAACGAACAGTATAATCAATGGCTTAGCCTGACACGCGGAGCCCTGATTTCAATCAGCGCAAGTTGAAATGCCGTGCTGGCTAACACCTATTCGGTGACCTGATCCGAGAGAGTCACGCCGGGAGGCGGAATGTTGATCGCCGTTGAGGGTTGTGTTGGCGTGGGAAAAACCACCGTCGCCAAAGGTCTGGCTACTCTTCGAGAAAGTAAATTGTTGCTGGAGGATTTCGAGAGCAATCCCTTTCTGCGCGCGTTCTATAAAGACCCTATCGGAAATGCGATCGAGACTGAGTTCGCGTTCCTTCTCTTGCACTTTCACCAGCTTAAGAGCGTCGCCACTGGGCCGACGGCTCCAGATGTGGTCGCAGACTTCCATCTGGGAAAGGATTTATTGTACGCGGAGCTAAATCTTAACGATTCACGAACAAGAAAGCTGTTTCATGAACTATTTGAGCGATTGGCCGAATCGATTCCTAGCGTTGATGTGATGGTTTACCTCTCTGCGAGCACTGATCTCGTGGTAAGAAGAATTCGCACTCGAAAGCGCGATTTCGAAATGGAAATCGATCCTAAATACTACGGCCTGATAAACGCTGCCTACGAGGAATACTTCGCCGCATACCCTGGGAAGAAGCTACGAATTCCAATGGATGAATGGAATTTCATCGATGCGCCGCACCTGTTTGAGCAGCTGGCTTCGCTGGTGGACGGAGAACTACATAAAAGGTGACTCCAATCCACCAAAACCGGATTAAGAGTGGCTCGCTATTCGGTGATAGCAACCCACTGTCCGCAGGACTCTCCAATGGTGACTACTTTCGGATCAGAGATTTTGAATACGTTCAGCCTCTGTACGATTTAGCTTTTCTGTTGGAAGTGGACGCTATCGCAAAGGGCGCAGAGATTCCCAAATACAGAACGTTTTCCCTTTGGCGAGCTGGCTACAGCCTCGATGGCTACGGAACAACGATTGATCGTTGGCTCGACGGGACACTACGTGACGAGGATCTTGACTACATCCCCTCATCACGAATCCGTCAATACCTTACCAATGTGGCAAAGGGTGGCACGATTCCAGAGCTACGCAACTACCGCGGCGAGCGTTTTGAACGCTGTCTGCGCCTCCGGTCGGTACGTGGATTGGGACCCAGCAAAATAGCGCTGACTGTGGGGGCCAAATCCTTATCTGACGAATGGTTCCAACAAGACGTGTCGACCTTAGCGGCCAACCGTGGTCGCATTGTCGAGCTATTTGAAGGCGAAAATGCCGGACCCTGGCAGACAGCGCATATAGTCCCGCCTCTGCTGCGGCTCCTCAGCACAATGCAAGAGTTTCACACGGAGAATGTTCTCTGGAAATTGTCCGGGGTTAAAGATCCATTTGAACCCATCATAGGCCCCGTAACCGTTGCGGTGAACATTCCTCCGGAGGAGCTAGACCTAGCGATCAATAAGGCACTTAAACGGGAAAAGCTCTTTCGTCGGCAATCTCGGCAGAATGGTGACGGTGTTCGAATCAGGCACCAAATGGGCTGGGGCTTTTTCATAAAGTCGGATACTGCACAGCTGGAGTCTAAGAGCGTCTCTGAGCTTGCAGATTCTCTAGATCCCCTTGCGAACGATTTTCAAGGCCGGCTTTTGGCGGACCTCCATCTTCATACAGCATGGTCGGATGGAAATGCGTCGGTGAACACGATGGCCGCTGCAATCGTCGCAAGCGGTCTAAAGTACTTTGCTGTGACTGACCATAGTCGAACCGCAAAACTGCAAGGCGGCTTAACGCCGCCCTTGTGGCTACGCCAGGCAAATGCATTGACTCTTGCAACACCGACTTGCCCGGTGCTACATGGCATTGAAGTAGATATTCTGAAAGACGGCAGTCTGGATCTCCCAGATTCTCTGCTAGCAGCTGCAGATATTGTCGTGGCCTCAGTGCATTCGAGCTGGGCAGATGGCGCACGAGAAAATACCGATCGCCTGCTGAGTGCGATTGAATCTGGCCACATCGATATCCTCGCCCATCCAACCTCAGCCATCATCGGCAAACCTGGAGTGCCGGACTATTTGCGTACTCCTGCGAACGTAGATTGGTGTGAGGTTTTTGAAAAATGTGCGTCCTGGCGAGTTGCTCTCGAACTGAATTGTTTCCCATCACGGTTAGACCTACCCTTAGATCTCCTTCGGAAGGCGATCGACGCGGGCTGTGCAATTTCGATAGGCTCCGACGCGCACGCTCGTTCTCATTTACTCAATCTCAGATTCGGATGTGCCGCTGTGCAGCGACTCAATCCAGAGGTTGTATTGAATCAACTTCAATTCGATGAGCTTAAGAATTGGATTGCTGAAAGTAGGTCGAGTCGCACCAGCCTAACGAGAAGGACGCATGCCTTTGTGCAGGCAGAGCTTCGATTCGAGGCAGCTTCCGATTCTCGCAAGCAGATACTGAAGGCTAGCATCCAGGCTCCGCAGAACATCCCCGGCGGATCCATGATCATCGGGATCGATTTGACCGCCGGGGATAAGGCAACAGGAATCGCGCTCCTTAATGAATGTTCGGTGGAGACATGTTCGCTGTTTTCTGACGAGGAAATCCTTGCCTACATCAGGAAGCACAAGCCGAGGATCGTTAGCATCGATTCTCCACTGGGGCTGCCTGGGGGCGGTGATTCAGTCGACCCGAAGGCCGGAATCATGCGCGTCGCAGAACATGACCTGGCAAGCGTTGGAATTCCCGCATATCCGTCTCTTATCGACTCAATGCAAAATCTCACTTTGCGTGGAATTCGCCTCCGTAAAGCGATCGAATCGTTCCCCCGCGCCCCTCGCGTGATTGAGTCTTACCCCGGCGCTGCACAGGACATTCTCTGCATTCCACGTAAGCAAAGGAGTGTGGAGCTGTTACGCGAGGGGTTACGTCGCCTAGGACTAAATGGGGAGGGCCTCGAAACGCGTTCACACGATGAAATGGATGCCATTACTTCAGCTATCGTGGGACGCTATTTTGAAGCTGGTTTGTTTGAACCGATGGGCATTCCCAGTGAGGCACAGCTCATTGTGCCTAAGGTGCGTCCGCTAGTCTTTGAGAAGAACCCCGTAATCTGCTTGGCAGGAAAAACGGGAGCAGGTAAATCGGTCGTGGCTCGATACCTAAGCGTGTTCTATGGTTTTCATTGGATGCATACTCGTGACGTGATTCGTGAACTGCTCATCGAAGATCAATCAGCACCGAAAAGTAAGCGACTGTTTGATCGGAAAGTCAAACCTGAGTCCATTTCGGAAGCTGATCTTCGGGAGTTTGGGGCGATCGTGCTAGACCGATACCATCAAGTTCCACTTCGAAAGAGGCTTGCAGCAATGCTTGTTCATGAACCGACGCCCGTTGTGCTCGATTCGATCCGTGATTTAGTGGACGTGGAGAAGGAAATCGCTGAGGCACGCCCTGTGCTGATCTGGTTCATCGATACAAACGACGCCGTAATTCTTGCTCGGCTCAAAAATAGAAAGAAAGGCCCCGAGGACAGGACACAAAGCACTAGTCCCGTTGATCATACGGCCGCCATGATTCGGAGTAAAGCGGAGTACATCATCTCAAACAACGGATCTCTTGAAGAACTCAGGTGGAGAGTAGATGACACGCTTTTTTCGATGCTCGAAATACATTATTGAAGTTTGCTCTTCTGTCTCTCAAGAATGTACTTCATCACCGGGCTAGGATCGGATATGTCAGGAAGTCTCAGATTTGAAAAATCCGCCTTGTAGAGATCCTTTAGTCGCGACCATTTGCCAGGAACCCATTGACTCCTGAACGGCTCATCGTTGAGAAAATCAAGCTCTCTGAGTCTCATGGTCACTGTTCGACAATCATTCTCTACCGCCGTTCGAAGCTCACCAGCTTTCTTTTTCTTCAATTGAGATTCAATGTTGCCAGAAGTCCCCAGCTTCAATGCAAAACTCTTAAATTCTCCGAATGTATACAATGTCAACTGGTCGTATATGAATGGATCGTCCTTGGCAATCTCAAGAAGCAATTTGCCGCCGGCCTCCACTTCCTCACCGTCTCCCAAGAACGAATTAAGTCTTCTACACTTTTCTTCAAGCGTAGGAGGACCCATGCAAAACAGCCGGTCGAAGCGACCTGCGCGCTTGATCGCCTCATCAAAGTTTTCCTGGTAATTCGTTGCCATCAAGAAGATCAGTCGCCCCCTACTATGGAGCTTTGCAAGCTTCGGAAGCATATACGTAGTGAGGAATCGGCTTTCAGTATCTGGGGAGCCACTTTTGTCGCGCTTTTGAACAAGAGCATCAAGTTCATCAAAAAGCAGAACAACCCCGTACATATCCATCACGTCTTTGAAAATTGACTCTGCCTGGATGTAGATATTCTGAAACGTATTTCGAAGAAAATACGACGGATCGATTTCTACCAATGGCCACTCAAGGGAAGCTGCAATTGCCCGTGCAACTTCCGTCTTGGATGTACCAGGAGGTCCAAAAAGCAGAGCTGAGATCGGCTTCTTCTTAACTGATTTCCCAAGCAGATCCTCTGCCTTGTCTCCCTTGTATGCTTCGAAGGATTGCACCAGATCTCGCTTGAGAGCCCTGCGTAAACTCAATTCCTCCTTGCCAATCCGAATCTTGATGTCTAGCAACCCTCGCAAGCCTTTAGATTCCGGATCTGGTTTTTTACCGTCATAGTCTCTGATAAGTCGTTCGTGAACGTGACGCGACAAGGCAGCTATCAATTCGTGAAGAAACATGTGGACTACAGCAGTTGCCCATGATTCAGGCTGACCGCGTCTCAAAGTGCTGAGATTTCCCCCTGAATTCCAGCCGGTATACTGAACCGACCCGGGACCAGTACCTCCTTTGGGACCTCGTGTCTCTAACCTTCCGGCCATACACGCGGCCACGGCGCGTTCCAATCCCTCAATGACTACTTCGTTAAGAAAAATGGCATTATCTTTCTGTCCGAACTCAAGAAGAACGGCTTCCAGAAGTTCAAAGGTGTAGCAAAAGTTCGAGCCGGCATCCTTGTAATGAAATAGAGGGAAGTATTTCGGCCAAATCCCAGAAGGAGTTTGTTGCTGGAAAAGCTCAACTATCGAACTCTCGAGTTCAATAATGGTTGGCAAAGAATCTGCAGTAACATTAGGCAACTTTCTTCGAGACGACTTCATGATCGAATGAAGCCTCGCGCATAGACAAGCAGCCATTGCCATCGCAACTGGATCCATCATCGCGGTGTGGCGCGCCACGACCAACGATCGCTGTTTGCGAAACTCGTCCGTCGCGTACGAAAAAAGCTTCGCCCAACCGGCCCCCAAATTGATTCCTGCATGATGTACTCCGTCTACGAACCAGTACACAACCGCAGCAGCAGGGGGATACGGAGTAATGCCTAGATTGTCAATGTTTGCCGTTAGCTCTTTAGCGATTTCACTCAGCGGTCGCCGAACGCTCTTGGGCCCTCGGGCGTTATGCCTCCATGGTTTCCGAAGCTTTTGTTGATCTTTGCGAACCAAAAGGCCTGAGCGCGTTAGAGCTCCAACTGTGCGAATCACCAGAGTGCTTGTAAAGGTATTGTTTTCGACCAGACCGGAGCTCTGCCAAGGAGCGGCCATGATGTTTTGTATGAGATCCGTGACAATCGAAGTTGGCTCATTTTCGTAAAACTTCTTGAGCTTACCCGCATGTGCCAACCCCATCAGGCAGGAGCAGGTCGTTGTCACGTTCACGTCCTTCGGACCTTCGGGAACGGAAATTGGTGTCCGTCGGAACCCTAAAACCGGATCCGTGGATTTGAAAGGTTCCAGGTCTTCGATCAGCGTCCCGAGAAGTTCTTGCGCCTGGTCTCGGAGTTTTCGCAAACGCTCCAGATCTATTTCAGGCATAGCTGGCTATCGCCGTCCGTTCGCATTGATTCAGCGTTATTGCGTCGAATGTGCCGAATCCCGTGCCTACCATTTCGACCAAGACACCTGTGCTTGACTCCAGATCCGCGATGAATTTCTGTGCACTTTTAGTCAGCGCACCCCAACTTGTGACGTTGCTGTTGCCGTAGTCGATGCGATCGAGGCCCATCACGGCCAAACTAGTTGGCCGATTGTATTGACAAGCGCGTTTCACAGCTTCCATGTCGAAGCGAGCGACCCGCCTCAGTTTGTGTGTGACGGAAGTAAATTCCGGCATCGTATCTGGCGCTCCCGAGGATTCGCGGATTGCCTCCCAGGAGATCTCATTGTTGAAAGGGCCGCTGGAACCGCCCACCCTAATAGGGTACGTCCGAATGACCACCACCACTTTATCGACCGATTTCGGAGCAAGTCCTACTTCCGACGCAAATCCCGACGCAGTGGTATCGCGAGACGTAACAAAGGGATATTTGTCTCCGTGCAGTAGAGAAAGGGCGAAGCCCTGACTGCCTTCAATTATTACGTCTCTTCCATGATCAAGCTGCTCATGCAAAAGAGGCGCGATTGTTTCAATGCGGCAGCGTTTCGCTAGAACTTCGGAATCTCGGGCGAGCATTACGTTTCCTGCCCGCAGGAGGCGACGAGCCATAGCAGACCCTGTACCACTGCATGTGCTGGCAATGTCCTTAAGTTCTCGCCTCTCGTCCTCGCGATCTTTATCGGTAACGATTACAGCACGCGGATCAACGATGACCTCATCGCGTGGAATTTTGAGCAGATCGACTTCCCGGAGCAAAACGGATTCATCGATCGCACAACCGGCAGACAACAAGAATGTAGCTCGATTCGGCTCTGCGCATGAGGGAACCTGACGAAGGACAACGTCATGCCCCTGAATCGTTACTGTATGACCGGAGTTTGGTCCGCCGCAGCGCACAAGCCAAGGGGAATTTGATCGATTCGCCAGAAGGGCGACAACCTTGCCTTTTCCCTCTGATCCGTATTGCCCGCCTACCACAATTGTTGCTGGCATGATGGCCTCAAATATTTCAGGTCACGGATTGACCGTCAAGTCACAGTGGCGGCCTGATTGCATGAGACATGACGTTAAGGACAGGAAAGCTCACGGCCTGGAGGGGCTGGACGACTTGCGACCGCGGGCAAGCTTATTACGACCATGAACGGATCTCGGCCGCTTCTTGTCGACTTCCGCAACGGTTTCCGCCGACGATAATCCATAGGCGAACGTTTTGGCCGCATCCGCGGCGCTGATCAATTTCCCCAGCATTTGCGGCAGATCGACAACAAAGCTCAAATAACCTTGACCCGGTCTCGAGAGCACACTCACAAGCTCTCCCTCGCGCACCATAGCAACGTCGCGCCCGCTCACCACCAGGCGAGCCTCTGACAGCGGTTTGCCCATGTGCTCGGTCTGGCGCAGAAAATTTACAACTTTCTTCAGTGAGGGGGTTGTTACGCCTGACTTCCGCAGCTCAAAGGCGACTTTCAGCGCAATTAGGTCACTGAAGCTGTAAACGCGTTCGCTGCCCGTACCTGTGGCAGGAGCCACACTGGGCTGCACAAGCCCGTTCTTGGCCCACAGGTTGAGAGTGGAATAAGGAACTCCCGTCAATTTAACGACTTGCCGCGCTGTGAACCCGATTTCCACAGGCTTCCAAAGATATCACATTTGACTCATAATGAACCTAAGTCTATTCTTAATGTACTCCTTTTGATACCTGCCGCATCATGAGGAGCTGCAGACGACTTCCCACACGGCTGTGGCCTCGCCGCCTGCGAAGGGCGCCCAATCGAGGTAAATAGGTATGGCAACAAAGAAAACAGTTGAGAGCCCTTCGCGCTCCAACAAGATTCGCTTTGTCCTAGTAGAAGCCGATATCAGCGATGGCAATCTCTCTGAACTTACGCACGCCATCACGCATGCCTTGAAGCCGACTGTTGCACCAATACGTCCGGCACTTCGCGCTGCGTCATCCTCGCCCGCTCTTCCGGGCGTCGAAGTTGCTACCGACGACCATGAACCCGACGCTCAGGCCGACGCCCTCAATAACGAGGAACCTGAGGTGGAATCGGAAGAGGAACAGGTCGGATCACGATCCGCCAAGCCCAAGTCGAAACCACCTTTGCCGAAGTACCTTCCCGATCTGGACCTAAACAGAAGCAACGGCCAACCATTCATAGAATATGCGCAAGAGATCGCTCCGAAGAAACACATCAAGCGATATCTGGCGGCAGCAGCATGGATGAAGGAACATGGAGCTCACGAAACGATCAATACTGACATCGTATACACCATGTACAAGACCGCAGGGTGGCCGCTGGGCATGGCCGATTGGGATGCAAATTTCCGCCAGGCAGTGAAGCGCGATCTGATGCACCGGAAATCTCCGGGCGAATACGCAATTACTCCGCTTGGCGAGGCTGCGTTACAAAAATCGGAGGAATAGGCGCCGAAATGGAGCTTGCTGAGTTCGCCCTCATCGCAGGAATCTCCAAGTTGTCCCAACCCGAGCAAGTTTTGCATTTTGGCTGGTACATCCATGTGCACCGACGCATGCCGAAGTTTCACCAAGCAGCGATCCGCTCCTGCTACAGCGATCTCCACATGGAAGCCCCTAATCTGAGTCTGCTGTTTACCAGACTGTCCGAGCGCCGACCCAAGGCTCTGCTCAGAGATGCAGACGGTTATTCCCTCGAACACTCAGTACGTCAAAAGCTGGACGAAAAGCACGGTCAGCACGAAACAACCATCGTATTGTCAAAACTCTTGAAGGAGGTTCCAGGCAAGATTTCTGATGAGGCTGAAAAATTGTTTTTGTCAGAGGCGATTGTCTGCTATCACAATCGCGCTTTTCGCGCCGCAATCGTGATGGTGTGGAATCTTGCTTACGACCATCTACTCAACTGGATTTTGAAGGATGCAGCACGGGTTTCGACCTTTCAGGCCAGCATCGCTGGTAGGGTCGGACCAAAGAAAGCCGCAGCAATAACGATCAATAACCGAGAGTCTTTTGAGGATCTCAAAGAATCCGAAACACTTGACATCTGTGAAACGGCGGGACTTTTTAGCTCGGTGAACACCAAGAAGATTCTTGGCATTCAGCTCACTAAGCGGAATCTCGCCGCGCACCCATCTATCGTCGTTATCGGTGCGCCAGAAGCCGAAGATACGATATCGAGTCTCATCAACAATGTGGTCCTAGTCCTCAAGTAGTGCCAAGAGAGGATTTGCAAAAATCATCAAGCCGTGCGAATCGAAGCCGCCTCGGCCGCCCTTGCCAATTGAAGCTAGCATAGCCCCGGTGCATGGCCGGTGGCTCACGCCTTTACACGACTTACTGTCGGTACTGCGCAGGTTCCGGTCCTTCGCGCACCAACGAGCGTTCTGTGTGCCTGGAGTGTGCAGGAATTGACACGCGAGCTCAAACCTCGCCGACGGCCCGAATGGCTGAATTGCTAAGCCAAACCCGAAAATCGCATTGGGATTGGACTTGGCTGAGACCGCACTCGCGCGGTTATAAACCCTTGAGGAGAGTTTCCATTGTGGTATTCAGTCCGCGTGCGATCACCTGTAATGTGATTATTCCAACCTCACGCTTACCCAACTCGATGTCCGAAATGTGCCCTCTGTTCATGTCCAGGTTGACTGCCATGTCGGTTTGAGTCCAGCGCTTCTTTCTCCGATGCGCTCGGATTCGCTTTCCCAACTGCACCAGAAGAGCGTTGCCGCTGGACATGCTCCAATGTTGGGGCGTACTATCGTCGCCGTGTGTCTGGCATGCCAGACACCCGTGAGGGGTACGTTTCGAAGCTGTGCGGCCCAACCCAAATGGATGCTTCGGTCACAGTGCGATTTCCCAGGCTGGCCGTTCCTGCCGAGGACCTAACGACCGGACCGGGGAGTCAGCAGATTGACAAGGTGCCTGGGGTATCCGATGAGGCACTTCTTGAACAGGCCGCGAATGGAAGTAGGGAAGCGCTCGCGGAGTTGTTCAAAAGGTATGCCAGGATCACCCGCGGAGTAGCCTACCGGGTCCTGCGAGACCCTTCCGAGGCGGATGACTTGCTCCAGGACGTCTTTCTCTTGATCCATCGGAAATGTTCAATGTTTGATCCTTCCCGCGGACCTGCCCGATTCTGGATCCTCCAGATGACCTACCATTGCGCCATCGCCCGACGGCGCTATCTGAACTCCCGCCACTTCTACACCCGGGTTGACCTCGATGATGTGGAAAGGGAACTGGCCGCTCCCGGAACGGAGGTCTCCGGGCTTGGGCATTCGGGTGACGGACTGCTGGGAAGGGAAGGATTGCAGAAGGTTCTTGAAGAGCTCTCCGAAAACCAACGCAAAACGCTGCATTTGTTCTTCGTGGAAGGCCACACGCTGGGCGAAATTGCCACGAAGTTGAACCAGACCCGCGGAAACGTGAAAAATCACTACTTCCGTGGACTGGAAAAGTTGCGCAAACAGATGTTTGGGGCTAAATTGCGAGGCGGGTCGGCAGTATGATACACGACTGCATCTATCCGAGGAGCTGGGGCGTTGTCTCACACCGAACCCCATGACGAGTTCCTGGAACTCTGTGCCGTTTCGACCTCGGGCCAGCTAACCCAGGAAGAGCAGAAGAAGCTCGACGAGCATCTTGCTGTCTGCGCCACCTGCCGCGAGGCCATCCGGCAATACCAGGCAGTCGTCGCCCACGCTGTTCCCACTATAGCTGCCGACGACGCACCAGCAGATTTGGACCCAGGTCCCAGCTGGTCCGAGCATCGGGCAGAGGCTGCTCTCTTTGATCGAATTGCACAGGAACAGACCGAGAACGCAGTGGCTCGTGGGAAGAGAGTAGGAGGCAGAGAAGGGAAGACAGCAGGGAACGTTGCGACTGACATTCGTAACGATACTCGCTGGGTGCTTCCGTCTGGCGGTGAGGCGACTTGGCGTCAGGTGTGGAGCCTGTATGCGGCAGGAATCTTGCTGTCCACCGCTCTTGGAATCGGTTTATACCAATTCGGCATTCGTCGCGGAGTGGATACCGCCAAGGTCACAGTTTCTCAACCGAACACGCAGAATCAGACCTCGCTCGAAGCACAACTCAGTGATACCGGCCACGAAAGGGAAGTTGCGCTTGCCCACGCCGCTCAGAAGGACCAGGAAATCACTCGGTTCCGGAAACAATTGGAGCGGCAATCACGTGAGCTGGCGGAGATGAAAGCGGCGCAGGATAGGCTTGCTGCGGATCTCAACAATAAAGGTGCTGGGGCGCAGAATCTCGCTCAACAACAAGCCGAATGGAAGCGGAAATCCGACGCCGCACAAGCGAAGTCCGCGGCTCTGGAGCAGAAGCTCGATGTGCTCTCAAAGGAATCATCGGACGACCGGGAGCGGGCAGGACAATTGACCGCCGAAGTCAAGCAGCTGACACAGGCTCTCCATGACCGCGACGCCGCACTGGATCAAAAGGATGAGCTATTGGCCAAAGACCGGGACATCCGTGAACTCATGGGTGCCCGCGATCTCTACGTTGCGGAAGTCTACGACGTCGAACGTACCGGAGAGACCCAGAAACCGTATGGACGCGTGTTCTACACAAAAGGGAAGTCGCTCATCTTTTATGCCTACGATCTGGACCAGGAACCTGGGTTCAAGACTGCGCGAGCTTTTCAGGCTTGGGGGCAACGTGGACCGGACCGTACCCAGGCTCTCAACTTGGGTATCTTCTATGTGGACAATTCCCCCAAGAAACGTTGGGTGTTGAAATTCGATAATCCGAAGACGCTGGCTCAGATTGAAGCTGTTTTCGTCACGGTTGAGCCCAGCGGCGGAAGCCGTAAACCCAGCGGCAAGCCCCTGCTGTTTGCTTACCTAAAAGCCGATCCCAATCACCCGTAGCAAGCAATCCACCTCGCCGAAGTTCCCCTTCGCACTAAAATGAGAAATTAGGTGATGCCACAAGGGAGGCCTCCTGCATACAACGCAAGAGGGTGATCGGGACCGGCCGGTCACAGGAGAATGGACGTGCGCTTCCCCCAAATTGGAGTTGCCCTTGTAGTGGCTGTTCTGATCCTAGCCTCCCCGCTACTCGCACAATCGCCAAACGGAACCATCAACGGACTAATACTTGACGCTTCGAGTCAAGCTATTGCTGGGGCGGATGTTCTGGCGATAAGCAGTGCGACAGGCCTGAAATACTCAACCAGAACCAACGAGATAGGCATTTATGTATTGCCGAATCTCCCTCCGGGTCCTTACCGCCTTCAAGTGGGAAAAGTCGGATTCAGGACGTTGGTCAAACCTGACATCGTGCTCAACGTCCGGGATGCGCTCTCGATCAATTTCACTCTGCCGGTTGGCGCTGCGCTCGAAGTCGTGACCGTGCATGGCGGTGCGCCACTGGTAAATACTGAAACAGCATCTGTCAGCACCGTCATCGACAGGAACTTCGTCGAGAGTCTCCCGTTGAATGGTCGCAGTTTCAATACCTTGCTGCAGCTGACACCGGGCGTGACAATTGCGCCCGCGAACGTTTCATCTCCCGGACAGTACAGCATCGCTGGGCAAAGGACAGACGCTAACAATTTTACGATTGATGGCGTCTCGGCGAACTTCGGCGTGCAGGCAAATGCCACTGGATTTCCTGGCCAGTCGGGTACAGGCACGGCGCAAGCATTCAGCGCCGTGGGCGGGACCAGCACGCTGGTATCGGTAGAGGCGCTCCAGGAGTTTCGTGTGGAGACTTCCTCCTTTGCACCCGAATTCGGAAAGACCCCCGGAGGGCAGGTCGTGCTAACCACCCGTGGAGGAACAAACGAATTTCACGGTGGGTTGTATGAATATTTTCGAAACGATGCGCTGGATGCAAATGATTGGTTCGCCAATAACGTCGGGTTGCCGCGAGCACCCGAAAGGCACAATGATTTTGGCGGATTCATAGGGGGCCCGATTCGCAAAGACAGTACATTCTTCTTTTTCTCTTACGAAGGAGCGCGTTTGAGGCTCCCTCGAACCCAACTCATTCAGGTTCCATCCGATTACGCGCGGAGCCAGGCAAGTCCTGCGGTTGCACCTTTCTTGAACGCCTACCCTCAGCCTAGCAATTCCTCAGGTTCCGGGACCTATACGAGTCCTTTCACGGGAGACTTTTCAAACACTGCCACCCTGAATGCTGCCAGCTTTCGGATTGACAGGCGGTTCAGCAGCCGCATGTCTCTTTTTGCTCGCTATGACTACGCGCCCTCGGATTTCAGCCAGAGGCTGAACAGCTTGAGTGCGTCGCAGAAGACTGTATCGAATGTCCAAACCTTCACGATCAGCGTCAATACGCTCATCAGTCCCACAATTCTTAACGAGGTTCGCGGGAACTTCAGTACACAAAACGCGAGGACCACAGCAGCTTTGGACTCCTTTGGGGGCGCCGTGCCGCCCCCCTCTAATCTGCTCTTGGGACCGCTCGATGTGTCGAACAACTCGGGCGGGTTCTTCTCCTTCGATGTGCCCTTTTACAGTGAAGGGCCAATCGCCCGGGATCGCACCAGGCAGTTCGAATTTGCCGACGATTTAACCGTTAGCGTCGGAGCCCATCAGCTCAAATTTGGTGCAGACTATCGCGCGATTCTTTTGGACCACAATCCTTTTCAACACTCGATTACTTACGAGGCACCGGATGTTCAGACGCTAGTGTCCACGAATTCGGTCTCAATCGTGAGCGTTACTGCCAATCCCGCAGATTTCCTCACACAATCGTTTTCCGCGTATGCGCAGGATACATGGAAGGCGAGTTCAAGAGCTGTGCTCACCTACGGCTTCAGGTGGGAGCTCGCCCCTGCACCGTCGGCGCGAGGCGCGACGACGTTAGCATCATGGACGAACATCGATTCACCGCAGAACATTGCCTTGGCCCCATTGGGCACTCCTTTATGGCGAACAAGCTATTCCAATTTCGCTCCGCGCGTCGGAGTTGCCTATCGCCTTACCCAGCGCGGCGACTTCGTTGTCCGGGCAGGCGCAGGAATGTTCTATGACCTTGGCGTCGGTTCCTCAGCAAATGTGGGGGCATACTTTCCGAATTCCGCGTCGCAGACTTACGGTAGCGTTTCTTTGCCAGTTTCGGACTTAGCGCCATACATTCCTGTGATATCAATCAACCCGCCGTACAGCACAGCTTGGGCGTTTGATCCAGATTTGCGGCTCCCTCGCTCATACGAATGGAATGTGGCGCTTGAGAAGTCTTTCGCAGGAAAACAGAGTATTTCGGCGACCTATGTGGGCCAGCGCGGCCGAAAATTGCTCAGGCAGGAGGCGTTCTGGATGCCGAACGCGAACTTTGCCGGCGACCTTCTCCTGACCAAGAATGACGCGGACTCCAGCTACAACGCACTTCAGCTGCAGTACCGGCATCCGCTTTCAGATCGTCTTCAAGGTGTATTGAATTACACTTGGGCGCACTCGCTCGACAACGCTTCGAATGATGTGGTTGCTGGCCTCGCGAAGACAGTAATCTCGGCAGCGAGCGACCGGGCCTCGTCGGACTTTGACGTCCGTCAGAGCCTCTCCGGGGCCCTTACGTTCGACGCGCCCGGCCTTCATGTGAACGGTCTACGGTGGATTTCAAGCGACTGGACAATTGACGCTGTTGTCGTCGCGCGGACAGGATTTCCGCTTAATGCGAACGTGTTCGGTGTGTCTCCGGATCCAGGCGGCTATGCTCTCACGCGGCCGGATGTGGTTCCCGGGCAGAGTTTTTGGTTGGCGAATTCCTCCGCGCCTGGCGGAAAGATTCTCAACGCCAATGCCTTTCAAGTTCCCTCCAGCGTCAGACAAGGCACCGAAGGGAGAAATGACATCCCCGGTTTTGGGCTCACCCAGGTGGACCTTTCGCTTGGGCGCAAGTTTCGCTTCACCGATCGCATCAGCCTGCAATTTCGGGCGGACGCATTTAATATCTTGAATCATCCCAACTTTACGAACCCGTTCGCGTACATTCAGTTTGGCCCCACCTATCTTGCCTCCACCCAAATGTTGAATCAGGGCCTGGGAGGCTTAAACCCGCTCTTTCAGCAAGGTGGGCCAAGATCCCTCCAGTTGTCGCTGAGGCTAGCGTTCTGATCCGGATTCCACGCTGATCTACCAAAGGGAGCAGACGTTTGCTAGCCGCACTTCACAAGAAATTGTTGTTCTCACTGATTGCGTTTCTGGTCTGCGCCTCTAGCAAACTTGCGCTCGCCTCCTCGTCTGACAGGCCGATTTCGGTCCCCGATTGCGTTCGAACCAGACGAGTGTATAGAGCGCAGGTTCGGTTGTCTCCTGACGGCAACGAGGTTGCGTACGTCGTTAAGGCGCCAAACATCGAGAGGAACAAAAATGAGTTTGAAGTGCATCTGAATGCTGTGTCGTTGCCAGGCACGCGCAGTAACGGTCGCCTGCTCTACCGATCGGACGACCCTATAGATGGGCTGAAGTGGACCCGACACCCCGAAAGGCTTGTATTTCTCCAGCAACATGCGGGCATGGGCAAAATCATTTCGCTTGATCCGCGAAGCCGCCATCAAGAAGTCGTTGCCAAAGCTGAAGCCTTAGGCTCGTTTTCGGTCGATTCGGAGGGTCGCACATTCGTATATTCCGCAGAGGTCAACACAAACACAAAACTTGCCCGACGCCGCGCCGAAGATTATGGGTTTCCAATCATCTTTGGGAAGGGTGTAGAACCGGAGGAAACGTCGCCTCTGTCTGTTCTGTTCCTGGTCAAGAGGCGCCAGAACGCATCATTTGTGACCTCTCACCTCGCTCTGCGATGGAACGGCGAAACGTCACCAGCGACTCTCTCCCGCGTACAGGCGTTGAGCCTTTCCCCGGACGGTCATCTCCTCACGTTTAACTTTCGGCCTGCTCGCATCCCTGCGCTGTGGAGACCTAACTTGTACACCAAGTTTTGTGAGTTGGAAGGGGCCGAGCCGATGTTGCTCAGCATTGCCGATCTGCGTACGCGAGCGCTACGGGTGGCCTTCGATGCCCCATCAGCCGGCTTTGGTCTGCCAACCGTGTGGGCGGCGGATGGCCGCGCATTTTCAGTCGTCGCCCTGGCTCCGGCCGGCAGCCTGCTTGAGGAAGATGATCGAAAGGCGGGCTTCCACGACGGCATGCAATTCGCACACTACACCCACCTTTTCTCCGTGGATGCAGATTCGCTGAAAGCCAGCTTGATCATCCGGCAGCCGACAGATTGGTATCAAAACGACACCCTGTTTTGGCCTAGGGCTGGGGGAAAGATGCTGGTGCAAAAAACTGTAGACTCCTATACCTGGTTCGTTCCCGAGAATTCAGGCTGGCGCCAAAAAAGCGAATCGCGTCTTCCATTTGGACCAGTCGAGCTACGCGCAGGCGTATTTGTTGCTCCGCTCAATGCATCAAGCAATGGACAAAAAGTCGTGGGCGTCCGTGAAAATGTGCGCACACCGCCGAATCTGTTTGTGTATGACCTCGCGAGCGCGCGAACGGCCGTGTTGACAGATCTCAATCCAGAGTACCGTGACATTGAGCTCGGTGAAGTCGACAGTTTGGAGTGGACAGACGATCTCGGATTTCGGGACACAGGGTACCTGATCAAACCAGTCGGCTTCAAAGAAGGAACGCGTTATCCGTTGGTCATCATGGTCAAGGGATGGGGCAATTTCTTCTTGGCAGATACGCATTTTCAGACCGCATTTCCTCCCCAGCCGCTCGCCGCTTCAGGGTTTCTGGTGCTGATGGCGAACCTTCTGCCTCTAGACGGGATCCCCGGCGGATATGTTGGCAAAATGGGAGAGGCGTATCAATTCATCGCGATGATCGAAGCAGCCGTGCAGATGCTGAGTCGACGGGGCCTAGCCGATAAAAACAGAGTCGGCCTCATCGGATTCAGCAGCACTAGCTGGCAGACGGACTTCATGATTACACACTCGAACTTCCCATTCGCGGCCGTCTCATCCGCAGATAGCGGCGTTCGGAACTATGGTTCCTATTGGTTTCTCAATTCTAAGCACCTGATGGACGATTACGAGGAAACACTGGGCGGCCCGCCCTATGGCGACGCGCTAACAAATACCCTTCGGCTAACGCCGGCTTTTAACGCCCGAAACGTTGCTTCTCCGCTGCTGATGGAATACACGGCGTTTCCCGGGGATTTGACAGGCAACATGGAGTTCTTCGTCGCGTTGAAACGACAAGGTAAACCGGTTGAAATGTTTTCCTATCCCACTGGTCAGCATGACCTAGATACCCCAAGTCAACGCGTTGCCTCCTTGCAGCGAAATGTAGACTGGTTTCGATTTTGGATGCAAGGTGTCGAGGGATCCCCGCCCCCATACGATCCCGAGCAATTTATTCGCTGGGAACGGCTGAGAAAAGAGGCGGAGGGAAGCCAGGATCTTCAGTGACACAGTCTTCTCGCTGTGCGGAAATGGTGTGCATGATTTGGGGTGCTCGCGTGGAGCACCCCCAAGCTCCAGACTTACTCATCGGCCTCAAAATCCGCCGGACCACAAATCCGTGGGGGTTCAACTCCCCCTCCCGGCACCACGCTTAAATTGTTGTGATGCTGCCTATCTTATGGGGCGGCAAGGCCGAGGATCCATGCTCCAGTCCCGATTGCGCTTTGCAATCAAAAACGCCTTCAAGGTCTTCATTGAATCAGCTCCAGCCCATCCAGCCACTAAATATACGATCATCGAGATAAGAGCGCTCCCCCAAAGGCGAGCGCCTTTCAGCTATTGCCGCTGCGGATGAAAGTGGACTGTTTCGCGCTTGGTGTTTGGGTCGTAGTGCGTGTAGGTAACGGAGTGGTCGCCGAGGGCGATCGGTTCGACGTCGGCGGGGATGATCCAGATTTTGGCGGGGTCGACGAGGATGCTGTTGTCGTAGAGGATCGTCTGGCGATCGAACTTAGCTTTGCACTGGTCGCGCTCTTGGATTGCGGTCTGCAATGCTGCCTTCGTGCTTTCCAGTTGAGCGTCCACGGGGTTCTTCGCCAGTTCAGCAGAGAAGTTTTGTTGCGCCGTTGTTTCAGCGGATTCGGCCGCGGCGCGCTTCGCACTGGGAATAAGGAGCATGTAGAAGATTAGAATCGTGACGATGCAGCCTGCCGCGAACCAGAGTGCGTATTTCTGCCAGGGGCTCTTTTCCATCACATCGGTGATTCCACTCGTTTCAAACATGTTCCCTCCCTGGGAAGTTGGGATCGCGCAAATGGCAACAGCCCAGCATTAGAGCTGAATGCGGCGCGCCGCAATGCATGGTGAGTCTCCTATATCGAGCGATCATGCCACAAGACGGGTTGTCTGGAAATATCGGGCTGGCCCTTGCCAGTTGAAGCCTCGTGACCTGTTAAACTCTCGCGCATGTCGACCTTCGTCCTTGTACACGGTGCTTCGCAGTCCACTCGAACATGGGACCTATTGGTACCTTTGCTCGAGGAGCAAGGCCATAAAGTGATTACACCCGTCCTGACTGGCCTAGGCACAGACCAGAGCCGCCTTTCTCCTGACGTCACGCTGCGCTGCCACGTAGAGGATGTCTCGCGCTCATTGCCAAATCGACCAGAAGTGATTCTTGTCGGTTACAGTTACGCAGGCATGATGAACAGGAACAGATAAGGTTTGTCGTACTTTGTCAGTCGCATAGGCAGCCCGAAACCGACTAGACATTTTCGACGAGCAAGATTCTAACGGCCCGAACCGGTGTGCTTGAGGCTGTTTGGGTCAGCCGTCCCGGCTCGGGCCTGGCGTTACGGGATTCGCTTATAGTAGCGCGATCTGTGGCAATAAAAAGGCCCCAGTGTTTGGGGTCACTGGGGTGGCTAAGGAGAGATCGTTGTTTCTTATTTCCTCGTTGTACCTGTCACACTAGCCCACGGTCTTCCTGGGTTCCATCGAGTTAATTCCGTATGGCGGAGGCCTTGGCGCAATCGCATCGTAACTCTTGCTGGGCAGAGTAAAGGGCGCGGGGAAGCGCCCGCTGGCCCCATACGGCACGGTCCTCACCGGCCCAGGGCCGGCAACTCTGTTCAGCATAGAAAAGGCCCCAGCGAGTCGCTTTCACTGGGGCCGGCAGAGGGCGTTCCTGTGCAGTTCTGTTCGGTCTCTTTCGGCCCCAAAACTTAGCCTCTAGTGTTTCCGCGTTCCATCAAGGGAAAACTGTATGGCCAGCAGAAAAAAGCCCCAGTGATAGCCAGTCACCGGGGCGAAGGAAAGTTTTCATGAACGCCGAGGACATTACCCCACGGCTGGAGGCGTGTCAATTGCTCATGAGGAGGCCCCTTCCCCCTGTTGATTAGGATTTCAGAAGGGGCATTCAAGGCGTCGCGCTTCTTTTGGAGGACTGCGGGAGCTACGAAATAGAAATCGAAGAGTCCCTCACGAGTCTCCAAATTCCATTCGGCTGCACCCGGTTCCACCTCGACAATTTCACCGGTGGCTTGGCTCTTGATCGGGTGTGCTGCGAAATTCCCTACGTTTCGGACGCTGTCAATAGCCACCGCGAGATACGTTGGAAGCTGTTTTGAGTCGAGCACTTCCTGGATTTGATCCGCGAGATCCTTTGATTCCGTCTTGGCATGCTCTCGAAGCAGACTTTGGAGGCAGCGCATTGACACCGCCGACACCGTCAGAGACGCCTGTTAACTAGTTACCGCCCAAAAGACGCTAAATCGCAAGGCCAAGCCGGTGTCGCTTTTCCTCTCATCTAGACTCCTGCTCTGTGCCTGTTCTTGAAGCACTCGTAAGCATGAGAATGCAGCCATGGCGAAGAGGTGGCAAGGCAGCTGCATGCAATGGCAAGCATTTTAATATTACTGGGACAGTCGGAAGGGAAATGCCCATCTGGGCTGAGGGCGTTGTGACACACCGCGTCAAGAGCTTGACTTTGGCCGTCACGAAGTCAGGTAATACGTGCCCGATAGGAATTGGGCTCAGAAAGGACTGTAAAAGGGACCACGTGGTGGGCCTCGGCGAGGACATGTACGAACTGCTCTGCCGCGGAGATCTTGGCGGATTGAAGAACAAGAGAAAAAACCCTGAGCCGGCCTCATGACGATATACTACAGGGATGTCTAGGCCTCCAGCCATTAGGCCTATAGTCCTGCGCCGTTTCCGCGCGCCGTTTTCCGATCCAGACTGGATCTTCGAGGTCCAGCATGACGGGTTTCGTGCACTGGCCTACGTTGTGAACGGCGACTGCCGCCTCGTCTCGAGAAAAAATCACGTCTACAGATCCTTCGACCCCGTCCGCGAATCCATCGCACACGCTCTGGAGGGAGGGACGCAATCGTGGGCCGAGAGAAGATGTTCGAGAAGCGGAGGGCGTCATGACGACTTGTGAAGTGCTGGAGACCCGCAGTACCGCCGATGAGTGGGGCCGCGTCTGCAACCGACTGTCGGACGACAGGTGCTACGAGTGCGGGATCCCGATCTGCGACCAGCACACCGCCCTGTGCCTGACCTGTAAACTGCGGTTGTGTCCTTCCTGCTCGGTCATCCATCTTCAGGAACACGCCAAGATGCCGCAGCCAGCTCGCTGGGGCACCGTGCGAAAGAGCGCTTAAAGGGTTCTCATATCCCGGTCCTAATCACGTCTTATCAGACACCTCGCGTGCGCTCGTGCTAACGTCCGCGCATGTTCAGTTCCATCCGGTGCCGCTGTGATGATCGCAGCGATCTGGCCCGGGATTTTCTTTGAAGCGGCGCTCGATGGGCGGGCACCGCGGCACCGCCCGGGGCTTGAGGTCGTTTCAGAACGCGAACTTCAGCGCGAATTGAATGTTGCGCGGGTCTCGGGTGCGCTTGACGCGTCCGAAATCTGCGCCATCGCTGATATTGCCATCCGGGTTGAGGAACTGCGTGTGGTTGAAGATGTTGAAGTACTCCGCGCGGAACTCTAGGCGTTTGCCTTCGCCGACCGGCGTGATCTTCTGCACCGAGAAGTCGAAGTTGTTGATCCCCGGGCCACAGCAGATCGTGCGCGGCGCATTTCCCAACAACTGCAGGGGTGTCGACGTATCCGTCTGCACCGGTAGTGCGAAGGAACTAGAATCAAACTGATAGAGATTGTGCGATCTCGGATCCTGTGTATGGAAGGGAGCAATCAGGTCCGGCTTTCCGGGCAGCTCGAAGTCGAAGCTGTTCATGAGCTCCGAGTCGTTGCTGGATTGAACGCGGATGGGAAAACCGCTCTGAAAACTGGTGATCCCCGTGACTGCCCACCCGTTCAGGGCCACGCCTTTGGCTCCCGCATATCGCGGAACCGGCAGTTGCCACAGATAACTCACGACGAAGCGGTTGCGGGCATCGAACAGAGAGAGCGACCGATTGCAGCGGTCGCAGATCGGTTTCAGGATGTTTTCGAAGCTGGAGGCGTTGTCGATGGACTTGCTCCAGGTATAAGCGATCTGGAACTGTAAACCGTGCGTGAACCGCTTCTCCAGCGAGGCCTGCAGCGAGTTGTAGTTCGAAGCCGCCTCGGTGTTCTGCGCGAAGATACTCGAAAAAACCGGAACGCCATCTGAGGGGCAGCCATTGCCCGTGAAGGGATCGCAGTTTGGAGAAGAGTACTTGCGCAGACCCACGAGGGTGATCGGGGTCGGATTGGGACCGGTCACGGTGGGCTGAGAACCGTAGGGCACATGCAGCACGAACCCCTGGGGAATTTCTCCAGCCGCGATCGTGTAGGTACTGTCCTCCAGGAACGGACCGCAGCCCAAACTCGTGTCACCTGTGAGATTTGAGAGGTTCGTGAGGTCGATGCAGGTCTGCGGGTTGCCGTAGTTGATATCGCGCGTGGCGAGCAGACGGTGTCCCTGGGAACCGACGTACCCGAGAGACAACACGGTGTCT
>Ga0126373_10000235_pt1 | contig 36415 bp, 30 predicted proteins | sample PanSoiMetPlot_11_FD_92545 | JGI IMG/M metagenome (GOLD analysis project Ga0126373, IMG submission 92545) | Tropical forest soil microbial communities from Panama - MetaG Plot_11 | ecosystem: Environmental > Terrestrial > Soil > Tropical forest > Bulk soil | place: Panama | collected 2016-02-17 | reverse complement strand
GAGAAGGTCGATCCCCGATCACAGATGGCGATAAGCTCACAGTGATCTGCGCACTCACGGTGCATTCACATTGGATAAGGAGATCGACCTTGAAGAAGCATAGCCATTCTGGAAAGAAGAATGAACCGACGGCAAAGCGGGCTGAGTGGAGCAGCACAACGCAGCGGGCTTGTCCGGTTCGACGAGCGGGAACGGGAAACAGAGCCATGCCAAACCGGACTGCAGCGACGACGCGAAAGCTTCGTCATCAGCGACCGCGAGACTACAGCCACCGCACCTGTTCTCGTCTCTACTCTGATTTCTCTCATCGATCTAGGCGGGGTTGTGAGCACCAGGGTTTGTTAAGAACGACAAGGGCGAGACAGCCCAGACGATGATTGAATGACAAATCCATCGAGCTCATTTCGCCGGGCTTGGAGGGAAGGTACGGAATAGCTTATCGAGCGCCTTCTGAAGCTGGTCCTGCCGCTCGTGTTGGGTATCTTTGACAGTATGCGCGGCTACTCCGGTCCAGATGGGGCGGTTCGCCACGCGATCGAGGATCTCGAAGGCAAGGCTTCCTTTGGTTACATGAGCAGGTGCCGCACCGCTGCTGGTTTCCCAAATGCTGTGTCCCGGCATAGGAGTTCCGCCAGTCGCGGCGAATGTCGGATCGAGAGCCGTGCCAACATATATATCCGTGCCCATCGCGGCGTGGTACGTCACCAGAATATCTGCCGCGTTGACTGGCGCTTCGGTCATACCGATGTGGCGGAGCATATCAGTGATGCTATTTCTGACATATGCGTCCAGCTGCGGATCAAACAGCGGAGTTCCCTGGACCCACGCGTAGGTCCTGTATTTCGAGAAGTCTGTCGTCTTGTCATAGTCGATCTTGACTTTCTGTGCTTCGAGTTGCGGAACGAGTAGCAGCGCAACCAGTGCGGCGCAGCTTGCCGCCATCCGGGCCAGAGCGCCCAATCCCCTAGGCGATCGCTTCAGACTGCAATGACAGGCCATGCTCAATTTGATTGCTCCCACACTAGAATTAGTCTGATTGACTGTTGCTTCCCACATGGAACGAACATGTGCGAATGCCGCTAGAACTTGATGCCATATCTGACCTCCCGACGAAACTGTCAAGACATACAGCCAACGCAGGTGACTTAATGAGCCAGATTTTCTCGCGGTTGTGCGATAGCCTTAACTTGCGCCAGTTGCGGCCCGGAGAAACTGAGAGGACCAGTTCAATATGGCAAACGAAAAGAAGATCATGCTGATCGAGGCAAAGATTCAGCCACAGCGCCGTGCGGAGCTGGTCGAGGCCGCCCGCCCGTACCTGCCCTTAGTTCGGGCGGAGCCGGGCGTGGAAACGTTTTACATCAGCACGCCCAAAGATGATCCGAATACATTTGTTTTCTGCGAAGTTTACCGGTCGCAAGCGGCACAGGATTCCCACCTGCAGCAGGGCTCCACCGAGAAGTTCCTGGCGACACTACAGAGTGCACAGGCCGGAGACCGAGTGAGGACAAATCTTTTCGAGCTGGTCCCCGAGTGACAGACGCAATCTAGGCACAAATTTGATTGACCGGCAGATGTTAAATGAATCTGATTTCGACAGCGATCTTGTCTTGCCCGATCCAACTACCCTACTATCAAGGGCCACCAGTTCGATCGCTAGGGAGTTGTTCCAATGGGGACTTGGCCCAGATTAACCGCAGATCGGCATCGTCGGAAACTGGAGCGTGAGGACAAATCGTGTCCTGCCAAAGTTGAGCAGAAAAGCAGAGTCAGGGCGCGGCCTCTTCCTGGTTATGCAATTCCAGTTTTCTGGTGTTGGGTCGGAACCGCACCGGCTATGTCGACATTGTCATGCTCTGGCACTCCCAGCAGCTCCTCTGCCAACAAGTTGAGATCCATTACAATAGCTCCCGCGCGCTCTTCGCTTGCGGTAGCAGCCACCATACAATTCACCGCCACGGGCACCTACGGCGACAGAAGAACGCGGAGCCTGGCTTCGGCCAGCTGGAGTTCCTCCGCAACTGACATGGCAACAATCAGCGCCGTTGGTCCGGCAACCGCTGTCGCACCCGGAACCACGAAAATAACCGCGACTTCTGAAGGAGTGAGTGGGACAACATCCCTCTCGCTAGAAGTGGAACGGACTCGAGTATCGATAGCAGTAGGTCGGGCAGATCCTTCGCTTGTGGTGGGGAATACTATTCAATTTACTGCCACTGGAACCTTCAATGAGGGGAGCGTCGAAATTCTGACTGGTTTGGTGATGTGGAGTTCCACAGCACCGGGTGTCGCCAGCATTAATTCCGGAGGGCTGGCGACGGGGAGCGCAACAGGTGACACGACAATAACGGCTAGCTCGCAGTATCCGTGGGTCTGCGTCGCTTACCATTTACGCAACACTAATGTCAGCCAAGCGGAAACTTATCCTTAGTCCTTACAACTGGGAGGCCCCATGCTCCGCATCCTGTTGTTGCTGGTCGCGGTTGTAGCTATTGCTGTGCTCGTAGTGCCGCGCGTGCTCTCGCGCGCTGTGAAGCCGGCCGAGGGGAGCATGGCTCCAGATTTCACTCTGCCCTCGCAAGACGGCCCCGTCAGCCTCAAGGATTATCGGGGTAAGTGGGTTGTGCTCTATTTCTATCCCAAAGATCAGACCCCTGGTTGAACGCGCGAAGCCCACCAGTTTCAGGTGGACCAACCCAAATATGCCGAGCACAATGCAGTTGTCCTGGGAGTGAGCCTTGATAGCGTCGAATCTCACAAGAAGTTCTGCACGAAAGAGGGCCTCAACTTCAAGCTGCTGGCGGACGCGGACCACAAGGTCACGCAATCCTACGGATCCCTTAGCAACTTCGGCGTCGTGAAGTTCGCCGCGCGCAATACATTTCTGATCGATCCCACCGGCAAGATCGCAAAGGCCTATACGAGTGTCAATCCAACGAACCATAGCCAGGAGGTCCTGGCGGAACTGGATACGCTGCAGAATGCGGCAGTAAGCAAGCAGTAGTCCGGGTGTATCAAACTCGACGGGTTTCCTTGCGGCGCCGACGCCTGAAACATCGATCCAGTCCGATCAGTGGTGCCTCCGGCACGAGGCGCTCGTGTGGCGGCGCTACCCAATGGTAAAATTGGCAGGCTCCTATCGTAGGTCCCTACCGGGACCCTTCCGAACTGATACGCTAACGAGATGGCAACCGCAGCACGGGATGTCCGCGAACCTGCCACGAGCGGGCGCAACTATCGATTCCCGCCGGGCTTCGAGCGCAATCTGCTGTGGTTCGCCTGGCGTCGATTTCGTCCTGCCAATCCGATTTACCTCTTCCAGCACCTCACGGAGAAGTACGGCGACATTGCCCACTACAAGATCGGCTGGAACCACATTGTCTTTCTGAACCATCCCGACTACATCCGCGAAATCCTCGTCGTGCAGAACGACAATTTTGTGAAAGAACGCACCGTCCGCCGCAGCAAAATGCTTCTCGGCGAGGGCATGATCACGGCCGAAGGCGCCCAACATCGCGCACAACGGCAGGTGGCGCAGCCTGCTTTCCATCGCCAGCGTATCTCGGAATACGCCGAGGTGATGGTCCGTGAGGCCGCCAGAATGCGCGACGCCTGGCGCGACGGACAGAAACGGGATATCGCCATCGACATGATGCATCTCACGCTGAATGTAGTGGCGGAGACACTGTTTGCGACCAATCTCCGCGACGGAGTCCATGAGCTTGCTGACGCCATCAACCGCATCATGGGTCTCTACAACTTTCTGGTAATGCTGCCTGCGGCGGAGTGGTTGGTGCACGTGAGGCCTCCAGGTCTCGCGGCATTCGTGCGCGCCCGCAAGCGAATCGATGCCGTTGTTCACCGCATGATCGATGCCCATCGCAACCGTCCATCGGACGGCCGCAGTCTTCTCGATTTAATGCTCGCCGCCGCCTCCCACGGCAGTCCAGAATCCGAAAAATCGCTGCGCGATCAGGTCATCACGATTTTTCTCGCGGGATACGAAACGGTAGCCAACGCGCTCTCCTGGACGTGGTATCTGCTCTCGCAAAATCCGGACGCCGGAAATCGTATGCGCGAAGAGATCGATCGAGAGCTGCGAGGACGCTTGCCGACTTACGATGACATCCCACGGCTGCGCTATGTGGAGATGGTTTTGGCGGAGTCGATGCGCCTCTATCCGCCGGCATGGGCAATGGGACGTCAGGCCCTTGCTGATTTCCAGCTAGGCGATCACTTCCTGCCTGCCAAAACCACCTTGCTGATGAGCCAGTTCATCACACATCGTGATCCGAGATTTTTTCCGGACCCTCTGCGCTTTGATCCCCTGCGGTTCACGCCGGAAGAGAAAGCGCGACGGTTGAAATTTTCGTATTTCCCCTTCGGGGCAGGTTTCCGGCAGTGTATCGGCGAATCGTTTGCCTGCATGGAAGGCGTGCTCGTGCTGGCCACGCTGGCACAGAAATGGAAGATGACGCTGGTTCCCGGATACAAAGTCGAACCCGAGCCGTTGATCACCCTGCGTCCGAAGTACGGGATGCTTATGCAAATCGAAGCTCGGCCATGAATTACTTCGCCGCCAGAATCATGTGCGCGACATGCAGCGTGATCTTCCCGGGCTCCGAGCCCGACAAATTGGAAAGTGCAATCACTGTCAACTGGTCATCGACATACCGGTCAATCGCCGTCTGGAATCCTTGCCAGGCTCCGTCGTGATGAATGCAACGATGTCCATGCCGCTCATCGATGAACCAGCCGAATCCGTAGTTGCCTTTATTCGGCTGACCATCTTTCAGCTTCGCAACGGTCCACATCTGGTCGAGGCTTGATTTTTTCAGGAGCCTCTCCGTATAGAGCGCCGCATCCCATTTGGCCAGATCGAGCGTCGAAAAGTAGAGACTCCCGTCGGCGGTGGTGTTGATCTTCGGCGCCACCCATTCCTGATTCTTCAATTCGCCTTTCACCAGCCGATATCCGGCGGCCCGGTTGGGAATAATATCGGCCTCACTGATGATTCGAGTTGACTTCATCTCAAGCGGCTGAAAGATACGCTGCTGCAGGAAATCACCATAAAACTCCCGTGTCACCCGATGCATCAGGATTCCAAGCGTGAGGTAGCCCAGGTTGCTGTACTCCCATTTCGTCCCGGGCGGATAGGCCAGTGGGATGCCCTCTACCAGCTTCAGTAGTTCGTCCTCCGTCCAATCCTTGCGAAAATCGAACTCCTTCGGATAATCCCCGAAGCCTCCCGTGTGACTGAGTAATTCACGAACCGTGACCTCGTTCCAAGCCGGCGGTGCGTCTTTGAAGTACTTCGTCAGGGGATCGTCGAGCCCGACCTTGCCCGCTTCCACAAGCATCATCAAGGCCGTCGCTGTGAATTGCTTGCCAACCGACCCCGACTGGAAGATGGTCTCCGGCTTAACCGGAACTTGCAGTTCGACATTCGCGAGCCCAAAGCCTTGCGCCAGGAACACCTTCCCGCTCCTTGCCACAAGCAGAGAGAGCCCGGGAATGTGCTGCCGTTCCATTTCAGCTTTGACATAGTCGGATACGGAAGACGGCAATTCCTGTGCGATAACAAGATCGATCGCTAATGTCAGAAAAAGGAGCAACGAAAAAGAGGTCCGAAGTATTCTCATAGGCTGGAGGCCGGGAATGAGTTTACAGGCGAGTGCCGATTTCGAAAACCATGAAAAATTCGCGGCGTGTTCGAGCAAGACGGCTTGAACCCGCATCGGCAGGCCACCCAAGGCGAGACCGCAGGGGACGCGGACACCAAAAATCCCGACCACCAGTTCGATCAATGCATAGCGGCGGAGTGCCGGCAGCACGCTTGCGCCTTCACGCTGCCGAAGCCAACGAACACTGATCCATGAGCACAGTCCTAGCCCGGTCATAAACACCGAAACAACGATCGAGACCATAGCGGTCGTTACGCCGAATTGGGCCATGGAAAGCCGCAGCCACACCAGTTCGTAGAGAACGCAGCAGAAGCCCGAAAGAAGGAAAAAAACGAAGTACCAGCCCACAGTGCCCCCGCACGGCTGTTTTCATTGGTATGCCTGAACAGAGTACTGCGACAGCTACAAAGAAGAAGGCGAGGGTAGACAAAAGTGGGTAACTCGACAAGTGGGCACAAGCCAAAGTCACAGGAAGTGCAAAAAGCCGCAGGCGTGACCCCGGGCCAGAGGACTTACTGACTACTTTTGCGTTAAGGACATGCTATCGAGCCGGTGAACGCCAGAACGGCGAAGTGCAAACAGGATTGCCCATCCGATCAATCCCGCAGCATAGAAGAAGGCAAAAAAGAGCGGCATTCCGCCTAACAAAATCGAGTGCACTGGCTGAATGTGAATGGGGGCGATTGGCCCGATATCATGGGGCACCGAAGTTGCAATGTCCTCGCCCTTCTTTATTGCGGTAAGAACACCGCCAAGGATAATCGCCATGAAGAAAATTGTCGACTTAGGAAAACGGAATCCGTTACGCATGGCAAACCTCCCCGTCACAAAGGACAGTTCTTCTTGGATCTCAGTGATCATCCGAAAATGCTCGTGGAAAGCGCCTTTTAGAAGGCCTGCGGTTTCGCGCAGGACCAGTCGAATTCGGTTCCGCCAACGACGCTTGGCATTCTCTTCGTGTTCCTGGAACAAAACGGCCAGCATTTCTTCGCCGAATCGTTTGCGATATTCGGCAGGGTACAGACACAGAAGCGTCCGATAGAACGCGATCATCGATCAGCTCTCCTGTCTTGTGACCCGCAAACTCGCCAGCCGGGTGATGTGCTTCATTCGTTGAATCTCAAGCTGCAGGTTGCGCCGTCCCTGAGGAGTGAGACGGTACGCTTGGCGGCCCCGCGGGCTCTCCTCCTCCTCGAAGCGTTCAATCCAGTCATCCTCGAGGAGCCGGCGAAGGGCGCCGTAGAGCGTCCCGGTGCTCAGAACAACGCGGCCGTTGCTCATGGCCTCCACATCCTTCAGAATGGCGTAACCATGCTGCGCCTGGCCTGCGAGACTGAGCAGGATCAAAACGACGGGCTCGGTGAGTGGGAGCGTTTCCATGTAGCTTACGACGACATGTCGTATAGCGCTATGTTGGCATGGAGGAAATGCCGAGTCAAGGGGAAATTGGATATCAATTGGATATCTACGATCCGAGATGGCGTGGCCGGGGACGCATTCGTCCGCGGGTTGCGCGAAGGGCAGCAACTCTGGCTGTACGCGTGTAGGCGTTTTGGGCGACACCCACCATGGGCGGACGAATGCCTCCGCCGCCACACTTTCGTGCTTATTGCGCTACGCTGACTTGCTTGCCTGCGTACTGTACGACCTTGTCAATCTCATCGGCCGGACTTGCTCCCACCCCGTGATTCTCTCGAACGAACACCACGTGAAACGTACGATTCTCCAGCATTCCGGGGAACTGTCCCTTGCGATCGCCGATCGTCAGCGTATGGGCGGCATCATCCCAATGGAGCGGAATTGTAGCGTACACGCCTTTCTCGTAGTTGTAGCTCTCGTTCTCGTCCTCGTAGATCACGAAGTCGCCGTCGGCTCCGGGATAGATTCGTAGTTCGATCGGGTCCTCCGGCTTCTGCGTAGACCATTCTTCATCCGGCCCCAGAGGCAGAATCGATCCGGCACGAAGGTAGAGCGGCAGACGATCCAGAGGAGTGATGGCGTTGATCATGCGGCCACCGTCGACGCTGGCTCCCGTCCAGAAGTCGTACCACTTCGCCTGCGGCAGGTAGACGGGCCGCGTCATGGAAGCAGGCTCAGTCACGGGATTCACCAGGAATGCCGGACCATACATAAACTGATCGCCGACATTCGCCGCTCGCGCATCCGTCCTGAAATCCATTACCAGCGGCCGCATTGGCGTGTAGCTCTCGCTGGTTGTTTTCCAGGCGAGGGAATAGATGTAGGGAAGCATGCGGTAGCGCAGACGATCGAAATTCACCAGAATGTTCTGGGCATCAGGCCCGTATGACCACAGTTCGTTCTCGTCCGGATTGCGCGTGCCATGAACGCGGAGGATCGGATTAAACGTCGCGTACTGAAACCAGCGGATGAATAGCTCACGAAAAGCTGGATCTGCAGGGCTTCCAAAGACGAAGCCGCCGATATCGGTAGTCCAGTAGGGAATCCCCGAGACCGCGAAGTTTAATCCCGCCGGAATCTGCCGGCGGTAGCTGAACCAGTCGGAGTTGATGTCTCCCGACCACGCCGTCACCGCATTGCGTTGTGCCCCGGCAAACGCAGACCGGGACAGAATATAAACGCGCTTCTGGTCTGATGCGCTGCGTTGTCCCTGATACACAGCCCCTGTGTCGAGTAGGGGATACGCGTTCACATAGCGATTTCCGCTGCCCGCCGCCAGCTTGTGGTTCACCAGAATGTTCTCGTCCTGCCCTTCGGTCTCGGGTTCGGTCGTATCCATCCACCAGGCATCGGCACCGATGCTAAACAGACCTTTATTCACCAGGTCCCAGTAATATTTGCGGGCTTCCGGGCTGGTTGCGTCGTACACAGCCATCGCATCGGTGTGGAATGGAGGCTTCGCGTATTTGAACTTATCCACGAACCATCCCTTGCTGTTCATGTAGTCGTAATTTGAGGACCCGGGCTCGAAGAAGGGCCAGATCGAAATCATGAGATGGAAGTGCTCGTCGTGAAGCTGATCGATCATTCCTTTCGGATCGGGATAATTCTTGTTGAAAACAAATTCTCCCTTGCGATTCCACCAGAACCAGTCCTGGACGATGTTGTCGACGGGAATGTGCAGGTCACGATACTTTTTCGCCACTCCCAGAATCTCATCCTGCGATTTGTAGCGGTTCTTGCATTGCCAGAACCCGTAGGCCCACTTGCCAAACATCGGAGCCTGCCCCGTCAACTCGCGATAGCCGGCGACTACCTTGTCCAGCTCCGGCCCATAGAGGAAGTAGTAGTCGATGACGTCGGCCACCTCCGACGTGAGGTACAGATAGTTCGCGAACCGGTTATTGAATCGGCTTCGCGACATGTTGTTCCAGAAAATCCCATATCCCTTGCTCGAAACCATCAACGGGACTGAAATATTGCTGTTGTCCTGCGAGATCTCGACCGACTCACCGCGATAATTCCATACGCCCGCCTGATGTTGCCCGAGCCCATAAAGCCCTTCCTGCGAACCGTAAATGTTGATGAAGGACTCAGCACGGTAGGTGTCCTCGCCATTGACCCGTTCGGCGCGCATGCTGCGGTTCGCCTCCTGTACGAGAGGACCACCATTTGCCTCGGCGTAGGTGATTGAACCGTCCTTCTTCGTGACGGTGATTTTGAGCAGGGAAGTCGACAGGGTTATGGTGTCATCGGAGGGCTGCACGCTAAACTTCGCCGCCGGCCAGCTGTCTTTGATGACCACAAAATCTGTACGCTTGGGAAACGTCGTGGTGGTTGAATACCGGACGCGAATGATCGATTCCGAGCAGACTTGCACCCTAAGGGTCCCGGTCCCCATAGAGAAAACGACGCCATCCCCTTCCTGCTTAAACGTCCGGACCGGATTCATGGGCGTCCATTGCGCCTGGGTCAGGCCGGCAGACAAAACAATGAGAGTCGTAAAAATGAAACCGAAATATAGGGCGCGTTTCATTGCAGGGAATCTCCCGAAGAAGACTAATTATGTAAACGTTTACGAATTTGCACCGCGAAGGATAGCACGGCCTCGCTTCCGGGGCCGTGATCAGGGATTCGAGTGGAGTTCCCGGTGCAATAAATTGCACAAAATTCACAGCATATTAACCGCAAGAGGACGCAAAAATTCTATGCTTAGCTGTTGGCGATCCGATCCCAAAAGCGGCAGAGTAGCGGCGACAGTCCCGTTCGATCCGCCCGTCGCCCGCATGCTCGCCCGGCGGACACATCCATGAGCACTGCGATCAAGAGTCCCAATCCCGAACCCGCTCATCACTACATCGTCCGCCGCACAGTGGAGGCTTGTCACATGGCCAAAGAGGCCGCTGGAGCCGCTGCCGAAGGCATTGCGACGGGCTCCAGCGCACTATTGGGCTCACTGCGGCAGCGCGAGCGCGAACTGGATACGCTCGATTTGGAAATCGACAACGGCGTAACCAGCGCCATCACCGAAGTCCAACCTGCTGAAGCCCGGGAACTGCTGGCGTGTATGAAGTTCATGATTGGTTTGGAGCGTATTGGCGATCTGCTGCTCAGCTTCGCCAATAGCGCGCAGTCGGTGAGCGGCCGGATCGACCCGGAAGACACTCGCGATCTCACCCAAATGGCGACCATCTTGGAGAAGATGCTCACGGATTGTGGCGATGCTTTTTCCCAGCGCGATGTCAGCAAGGCCGTGGAAGTGCTTCGTGCCGATGCCGAGATGGACCGTCTGCGAAACCTCATATTCCTCCGTCATATCGAGAATCCCGAAAACGTGCATCGGCAGGCGAGTCTGCAGGTCATTTTCATGACCCAATCGCTCGAACGTGCCGGAGACCACGCCAAGAACCTCGCCGAAGAAGTCTGCCATTTCGTGAGCGGACGCCCCGTCCGCCACGTGCTTATCGCTTATGACAAGCCGGTTGAGCAGATGTTTATCGACTACCTTCGCCGCCGCGACCACAAGGGCTGAATCCGATCGGTTTCCCCTCCCCACCTCGCGTCTTGTAAATCGCTCCGGTATGAGTAATCTTGTTCCATTGCACCCGGAGGACTCCCATGCGCTACGAATTTCTGGTTGAGACCTACGCGACGGAAAGAATCAAGGTAGTGAGTGTGTGGAGCGAGTTCCGCGACGAAGACCTGCCGCTGCGGCCCAACGCCACCGATTCGCGTGGAAGAAGCGTGCATGAGCAGATGGTGCACCAATGCGTGAGCGAAGATCTCTGGTTCCGCAACATGCTGGGGATCGATGTTGGAGCTCCGCCAGTACCGAAAAAAGAAACGCGGATGGAGTTCATCCAGCAATATGTGGCCGACAGCGGAAAGCGCCTGGCAGCACTGCAAGCAAAAGACGAAGAGTGGTGGGAAGCCGACGCGGCATTCTTCGATGTGCGGCGGTCGCGGGCATGGATCATGGTGCGAAGGATTGCCCACACATCGCATCATCGGGGCCAACTGATGGCGATGCTGCGCATGTTGATCCGCGACCTTCACAGCAACTACGGCCCCACGGCAGATACCGGCGGCCTGATGGCAAACCATGCTCCAACCGTTTATGCCTACCGGAGCCTGGACCAATTGTTGAATGAGGAAGCGAAGTCAAAGCTGCCCGGATCGGGCGATAAGGCGGTTACAGAAAGACCCGATCGATAGGATAGTCCGCCCGGCAAACGGTTCACCCGCCGCCTAAGGCCCCGCTTACTTGATCGTGAACGCGAGCGTCAGCAGAGTCTTCTGCTCCACTTCATGCGCCTTCGAGCTACCCGTCGCTGGGCTAGCGCCTGAGCTGCGCTTTACGGTGAGGACTGGCCGGTCGCCCACTATGCGTTTCAAGCGGGGCAACATATTAAACATCGCACCCATATTGGCCGGCTCTTCCTGCACCCACACAATGTCCGCATTTTTTCCATGCCGCTCGAATTCTGCCGCAACTTCGCGCTCGGGAAACGGATAAAGCTGTTCCAGGAAGACGATGGCCGTGCTGGTATCTTTTCGTTTCTTTCTCTCCGCCTGAAGTTCGTGGCCAATCTTTCCCGTGCAGATAAGGATGCGTTCCGCCTCGCCGACGGTCGCGTCCGGGATGACATTGAGGAAGGTTTTATGCGTGAAGTCCTCAATCGGGGAACTCGCGTCGGGATGCCGCAACATGCTCTTCGGCGTAAAGACGATCAGCGGCTTGCGCCAAAACCGCAGGGCCTGTCGCCGCAGCAGGTGGAAGTACTGGGCCGCGTTCGACGGTTGCGCAATCTGGATATTGTGCTTCGCCGCGGCCTGGATGAAACGCTCGATCCTGGCGCTCGAGTGCTCCGGCCCCTGTCCTTCGTATCCGTGAGGAAGCAGCATGACCAGCCCGGAGAGCAGATTCCACTTCGCCTCTCCGGCGCTGATGAATTGGTCAATAATCGCCTGCGCTACATTCACGAAATCGCCAAACTGCGCTTCCCAGAGCACCAACGACTCGGGATAGTCTCGGCTGTATCCATACTCAAAGCCGAGCACCCCGGCCTCGGAAAGCGTCGAATTGTAGATCTCGCAACGCGCCTGATCGGCAGCAATATTCTCTAGCGGAACGTATTCGTTCTCGTTTTCCGTATCGATCAGGACCGAGTGGCGTTGATTGAAAGTGCCGCGCCGCGAATCCTGCCCTGACATGCGAACATGGGTTCCGGTCTTCACCAGGCTGGCAAACGCCAGCGCTTCTGCCATGCCGTAATCCACCAGCCGCTTGCCCGCTCCCATCTCAGCGCGCTGCTCGAGCAACTTCTTCACTTTCGGGTGGATGTGGAAGCCTTCGGGGTACGTCGTCAGCCTCGTAGTCAATTCCGCGAGTTCTTCGGACGGGAGCCCCGTCTCGACTTCAAACTCGTCACGGTGGAGCCCTCCAAAGTACTTGTCCCAATACTTCGGCAGTTCGCGCAGGAGCGGCTTGTGCTTGATCCGGCCTGTCTTCTTCTGCGCGTCCTCGAACTCGGCGCGAATGGCATCAGCCTTGGCCTTCGCATCGGTCTCGCCGATATCGTCGGCATAGATCTCCCAAAGCGGCGGATGCTCCTTGATTTTCTTATAAAGCAGCGGCTGTGTAATCGTCGGATCGTCGACCTCGCTGTGCCCATGCCGCCGATACCCGATCAGATCAATCACAACGTCAGTGCCGAACTGATACCGGAACTCGGTGGCCAGGCGCGCGACGCGAACGACGGCATCGACGTCCTCCGCATTGACGTGGAAAATCGGGATCGACTGCCGCCGCGCAATGCACGCCGCAAAGCGCGTCGAATGCTCTTCGGTGTAGCTGGTGGTAAACCCGAGCAGATTGTTCACCACGACGTGGATCGTGCCGCCGACGGTGTATCCGGGCAGATCGGCGTAGTTCATCGTCTCAGCCAGAACCCCCTGGCCGGCGAATGCCGCATCTCCGTGTACCAGCAGCGGCAGATATTTTTCGCGCCCGCCTTCTCCCGCCCGATCCTGCTTGGCGCGAGTTCGCCCCACAGTTACAGGGTCGACAGCTTCCAGATGACTCGGATTCGAGACGAGATGGATATGAACCTTCCCGCCGCTTCGGGTCAAATATTGCCCCGTCGCGCCCATGTGATATTTCACGTCGCCGGAGCCAAGCACGCTCCGTGGATCGACGTCTTCAAATCCAGCGAAAATCTCCTCCGGCGGCCGCTTTGCCACATGGGCGATGACGTTCAGCCGTCCGCGATGGCTCATCCCCATTACCAACTGGACGGCTCCCAGACGGGAAGCTGTGTCGAGCACTTCGTCGACCAGCGGAATCAGCGCGGTAGTTCCTTCCAGCGAGAATCGCTTGCTACCCAGATACCGCTGCTGCATCACCTGCTCGAAGATGTCCGAGCGCGTGAGTAGATCGAGAATGCGCTGCCGGTCGATTTCTTCGTCATTGGGTTCGAGGCCGGCTTCCATGCGTTCGTAGATCCAGCGGCGGCGCTCGGGCGCGTAAATATGGTTGATCTCAACACCGATGGTGCTGGAGTAAATGTTGCGGGCTTCCCGGGCATATTCGCCGTCGCGCTCAAGTTCGGGAGTAGGCCGCGGGCGCAGGAATCCGAGGGGGTCAAGGTCGCTCTCAAGGTATCCCCACTGCCGGTAGGCCGCGAACACACCTTCGCGTTCGGGATTGGTTCCGTTGGCCGAAGCGCGGTCAAGCACCGTGCTGGAAATCTTGGATGTCGGGGTCATAGGAGTGCAGGTTCTAGAATAAAGGATGCGGGCAAAAGCCAAAAGCTTCAAGGCCGAGCGCACCGCAATTCGGGGCAAAATGCAATGAAGACGCGTTAGGAAGGAAATACTTATGCCACAAGACGCGCTCGGGACGCCGACTCTGGTCGGCATTCCCTTTGACGGGCAGTCGTCCTACTTGCGCGGCGCCGCCGCTGCGCCGCTCAAAATCCGCGAAGCACTTCATTGCGATGCGTCGAACAATTGGACAGAGTTGGGCGTAGACGTAGAGTCTGCCGAGTGCTTGGGCGACGCTGGGGATCTGATATTCGCAGAAGGGGACGCATTCGAGGCGATTGAAGCAGGCATTGGCAACTTGCTGGATCAAGGTCATCGTCCGATCTCGTTGGGCGGCGATCATTCGATTACCTTCCCGATAGTGAAAGCATTCGCGAGACGGCATCGCGAACTCACGATGATTCACTTCGACGCGCATCCTGACTTGTACGACGAGTTCGAAGGCAACCGGTTATCTCACGCCTGTCCCTTTGCTCGAATCATGGAGGCTGGACTTGCCCGCCGTCTGGTGCAGGTAGGAATCCGTACCGCGACCGGACATCAGCGCGACCAAGCCAGAAAATTCGAAGTGGACATGATCGAGATGCGACGTCTTCCAGCGTACGAAAGGCTGAGAGTCGCCGGCCCCGTTTACATCTCCTTCGATCTGGACGTCCTCGATCCCGCCTTCGCTCCGGGTGTGTCGCATCGAGAACCGGGTGGCATGACTGTCCGCGAGGCGATTGCGCACTTGCACGCCATCGAAGGGCAGATCGTGGGTGCGGATCTCGTGGAGTACAACCCTGTCCGCGACCTGGATTGCATGACTGCTACGGTCGCGGCAAAGATACTAGAGGAAATCCTCGGCAGGATGATCATCCCGTAAATTCGCATCGTGGCGACCGTTCCCAGACCTCCTGATGGCGCGGGTTTGCATCACAGAGAAAATCGATTTTCGGGAGTACAATGCCCGGTCATGACTTTCTCAAGACTCACGTCAGGGATGGCCTGTCTTGCTTTGGCAGGAGGGCTGGCCTGTTCAAAGAACGCGGGGCAAACTGTACCAGGCGCGGGCCTGCAAGCCATGCCCGTAAAAGTCCTGGAAGCCAAAGCGATGCCGGTGAATGAGACCTCCGAATATGTTGCCACTCTGAAGTCCCGGGACTCGGCGGTGATCATGCCCCAGGTTGAGGGCCAGATCACCCAAATCTTCGTGCACTCCGGCGACCAAGTTTCGGCTGGCAGTGCGTTGATGGAAATTGATCCCTTGAAACAGCAGGCCACCGTGAAAAGCCAGGAGAGCGCACGGGCAGCGCAGGAGGCGCAGCTGAATTGGGCAAAGCAGCAATATCAACGATCGGAAGGACTGGCAGCCGCCGGTGTCGTCAGCAAGCAGGATCTTGACCAGGCGAAGGCCACGATGGACGCTGCCCAGGCGCAGATGGATGCGCTCAATGCCCAGGTCCGAGAGCAGGAAGTGCAGCTTCACTACTACAAGGTGGTAGCCGGTCGCGGCGGGATTGTCGGAGACATCCCGGTTCGCGTCGGCGACCGCGTGACAACGTCGACGCAGTTGACTACGGTCGATCAACCCGGAAGTCTCGAAGCCTACGTCTACGTGCCGGTCGAACGCTCGGCGGAACTGAAAATGAATCTGCCGGTGCAGATTCTGGACAGCGCCGGCAAAGTTCTCGCCCACACGCGAGTGACTTTCATTTCGCCCCAGGTCGACAATACGACGCAAACCGTTTTGGTCAAGGCCCGCATCCCGAATTCCAATGACGTGCTCCGCCAGGCCCAGTTCATGCGCGCTCGCCTCGTGTGGGGGACTCGACAGAGCCCCGAAGTTCCCATTCTGGCGGTGACTCGGCTGGCCGGACAATACTTCGCTTTTGTCGCCGAGCCGCAAAATGGCGGTGCTTTTGTGGCCAAACAGAAACCGCTCACCATCGGCGAAACGGTAGGGAATAACTACGAGGTGCGCTCGGGTATCAGTCCAGGAGACAAAATCATAGTTTCAGGCACTCAGTTCCTGGTCGACGGCGTACCGGTGATTCCGCAAGGCTAATCGTGCTAACTACCGCAAAGCGGACGTAAAGGGCTAGCTTGCCAACGCGAAAAGCATTTCTGAATATCCTCCGCGTACTTCGCATTTTCTGCGGGTTGGGTTTGTTTCAAGGGGTGATCCTGCATGTTCGCTGACTTTTTCATCCGGCGCCCGGTGTTTGCGAGCGTCTGCGCGATGCTGATCGTATTGGCCGGAGCTGCCGTGATTCCGTCCTTGCCAATCGCACAGTTCCCGAATCTGGCCCCTCCGCAAGTGGGAGTGTCGAGCGTTTACATCGGAGCGAGCGCGCAGACGGTTGAAAGCGCAGTGACCATTCCACTCGAACAACAGATCAATGGCGCCGAGGGGATGAAATATATCACTTCGACCAGCGGGAACGATGGATCGAGCAACATCACGGTGACTTTCGACCTCACGCGCAATCCCGATCTGGCCACGGTCGACATCCAGAATCGGGTCAATACCGCGCAAGGAAGGCTCCCGAGCGCGGTGAAGAGCGTCGGTATCACCACGCAGAAGACCTCGCAGAACTTCGTGTTTGGTGCTGCGGTAATTGCCGACAATGCCAAGTATTCCACGCTCTTCATGAGCAACTATCTCGACGTTTACGTGAGGGACTCTCTAAAAAGAATCCCGGGAGTCGCGGACGTCATCATTTTCGGCGAACGGAAGTTTTCCATGCGGCTGTGGCTGGATCCGGTCCGCATGGCTGGTCGCGGGTTGACTGCCCCTGACGTGGTGAACGCACTCTCGGAGCAGAACGTGGAAGTTGCCGCTGGACAGGTGGGACAGCAGCCGGCGGTTCCGGGCCAGAACTACCAGGTTAGCGTACGTGCAGTGGGGCGACTCAGTGAGCCGGCACAGTTTGACAACATCATCCTGAAGGCCAACGCCGACGGCACCTTAGTGCGCCTGAAAGATGTCGGGCACGCTGAACTCGGCGCTGAAACCTATGCCTCTGACCTGCGGTTCAATGGCCAGGATGCGGTTGGTCTGGCTGTGACCCAGCTTTCGACGGCCAACGCGCTCGATGTAGACCGCAGGGCGATTGCAGAACTCGATCGACTCTCGAAGAACTTTCCTCCAGGCATGCACTACAGGCTGGCCTTCGACACTACCGACGCCGTGGGTGAATCGATTCGCGACGTGCTCTACACGGTTGGTACAGCGATCCTGCTGGTCATCCTGGTCATCTTTATTTTCCTCGGCGACTGGAGAACCACGATGATTCACTTCATCGCGACTCCGGTATCGCTCATCGGCACGTTCGCCTTCGTGAAGCTGCTTGGCTTCTCCATCAACACGCTGACGCTGTTCGGTATCACGCTCGCGACGGGCCTAGTCGTCGACGATGCCATCGTCGTGATCGAAAACATCGAGCGCCACATTGCCGGCGGTGAGCACGATTCCCGTAAGGCGGCGGCCGCAGCAACTGCCGAAATTGCGAGCGCTGTGGTCGCCACCTCTCTGGTGCTGGTCGCCGTGTTCGTCCCCGTGGCGTTCTTTCCCGGAACAACCGGCATCCTGTTTCGCCAATTTGCACTGACGATCGCATTCTCGATTGCGATCTCCGCGTTTAACGCGCTGACTCTGGCGCCAGCGCTGGCCGCGATTTTCCTGGCTGGACCTCACGGACAAAAATGGTGGTGGCTGCGAAAGTTTGATCAGGCCGTCGCGTTCCTCACGCGCGGTTACCAAGCCGTACTGCATCGCGTCCTGGAATACAAGCTGGTCATGGTGGTGCTCTTCTTCGCCGGGCTTGGGCTGACCTATTGGGTGTTCACACGCGTACCGACCGGATTTGTGCCGGATGAAGATCAAGGATATTTCATTATCGTGATTCAGGCTCCGTCGGGAGCATCGCTGGAATACACCAAGACGATCGGTATCGAGATCTCGAAAATGCTCGCGAACGTGCCCGAGTCCGAAGGCACTTTTTCTGTGGCGGGCTTCAGCTTTGCGGGTGCGGCGGCAAATCAGGGACTGATCTTTGTGCCATTGAAACCGTTTTCGCAGCGCAAAGGAGAAGCACACACCGCGAAGGCGATTGTGAACCGCGTCCGTCCCATGTTGTTTGGAATTCAGGGCGCCATCGTTTTTGCCACTCTCCCCCCCGCCGTGCAGGGCCTGGGGCAATTCGGCGGATTCCAGTTTGTCGTGCAGGACCAGGCTGCCCACAGACTGGACGAACTGGCTGCCGCGACCCAGGGATTAATTCGCGTCTCCAGGCAGCGCAAAGATCTCGTCGCACTCTATACCCCGTTCACCGCGAATGATCCGCAGTATCAGGTAACGATCGATCGCGAGAAGGCGAAGAGCCTCCATGTGCCGCTTTCCCAGATCACCGATACACTGGGCGTCTACATGGGTTCGGCCTACGTCAACGATTTTGATTTCAACAACCGCTCGTATCGTGTCTACGTGCAGGCCGACAAGCAATTCCGCGCCACAGCCAAAGACATGAGCCAGTTCTATGTGCGCTCGGATACGGGAGCGATGGTTCCGCTCGACAACCTCATCAGCACCACGCAGACGACGACGCCACAGGTGATCAGCCATTACAACCTGTTCCGCTCAGCGGAAATCGATGGCTCAGCCGCGCCCGGATACAGTTCGGGACAGGCAATCGCAGCCATGGAGGATCTCGCTAAGAATTTGCCGACAGGGTTCGCCTACAGCTGGACCGGCCTTTCGCTCGAAGAGTTGCAGGCCGGCGGCACCTCATTGATCTTGTTTGGACTGGGAACGTTGGTCGTCTATCTGACGCTTTCGGCGCAATACGAAAGCTGGGTGCTGCCGTTCATCGTTCTGCTGGCAGTTCCGATGGCCTTGCTGGGAGCGTTGGGCGCACAGTGGCTTCGCGGATTGCAAAACGACGTCTTTTGCCAGGTGGGGTTGGTCATGCTGGTGGGGTTGGCTAGTAAGAACGCGATTCTGATCGTCGAATTCGCTGAGCAACTGCGCGAGCGCGGAGTGCCTCTCGTCGATGCCGCCATTCAGGCAGCAACGATCCGTCTGCGGCCCATCTTGATGACCTCGTTGGCGTTCATTCTTGGAGTCGTGCCGCTCGTGGTGGCTTCGGGCGCGGGCGAGAACGGGCGTCATTCCGTCGGAACAACGGTGTTCGGCGGAATGATCATGTCCACGATCCTGAACCTGTTCTTTATTCCCGTGCTGTACCTGATTATCGAGGCCTGGCGGGAGCACGGCAAAGCGCCGGAGCATCGCTAGCACATCTACGTAGGGACACCCGCTTCGGCGGTCCGCGGAGCGCAGCTCCGCTGTGGCGCTACCAAGAGTCCCGTTCAATTCTGTCGATCACTGGCCTGACGCGCGAAACCTTTCGATTGGAGGGTTGTTTGATTGGCCCAATGACGCGGGCAGCGCTCGCTTCTTCTTCCGAGCCTCGCGCCGGCGCATCTTGGCCATCCATTCTCTCGAATACATGGTCCCGCGACATTTCGCGGATCCGCAGTGGCACGGTGCTGGATCTTCGTCATCGTAGAGGTTGTAATCCCAGACCAGCTCCTCTCCGCGTGCAATGTCGCGCAGCGCAAAGATCCAGACACGGCCCTTGATCTCATCCACTTCGCAGTTGGGATCGCACGAGTGATTCAGATAAGCGCCAAGACCATGTCCGTCGATGACTGTCTTACCGTCCTCAAGCCCATAAAGGTAGGTGCGTGACGCACCTTCGTAGCGGCGGTCGGCTTCTTCAGGAGTAATTCGCTCGCCGTCGTACTCGACAACGCGCGCTCCTTTGCGAATCGCAGTCGTGGTGTAAACGCCAACCGAGTGAATGGGCGATGGACGGACAACTAGAGGCATGCACTAATGTCGCACGACAGGCCGATTTGGGGAATCGGGAAAATGATCAGAGGGCAAAGTCAAAGACCAGACCGCAGTTCTACGGGTCGTACACTGTACTGCCGAACCCTTCTTTTCGCGCCGCTTCCTGCATTTCTTCGAGCTGTTTTTTCGCGTCTTCCAGTTGCGCCTTCATGGTGTCGACTTCTTGCTGTTTCTGCTGCTGTTTTTCGTTCCACGGGGCGCAGTTCGCGACACAGTTGGCGCCGGCGTAATGAATGGAATCGCCGGTAGTCTTGATGTCCTCCTGCAGTGCGGCGATGGCGGTCTTCTGCTGCAGGATCTGCGATTTCCATTTCTCTGCGCCGGCCTGGTGGTCGCTGACTGCCTTGGCTTCCGCTGGTTCTGAGGTGGAGTGCGTCGAAACCGGAGTCACGCTGGCGCGTTCGGGACTTTCGTCCTTCGTGATCAGTTGGGCCGTTTTGGCTGGTGCTGGAGACGCTGTGCTGTCTGCGGCAGGCGGGTTCGGATTCGCCGCTGCCTTGGCCTGCTGCAGCTGAGCTTCTTTCTGCTGCTTCTTCAGCTTCAACTGACGCGCGATCTCACCAAGCGATGGCGGAGGAGGAGCGGGCTGCTGCTGCTGAGCTTCGCCCTGCTTTTCCTGCGTTGCCGGTTGCGGCTCCTGTGCGTAGGAGATCGAGCACAAGAACACGCTGGCTGCGAACCATGGAACGCTACGTCGCATCGAGGAGCCTCCCGCCATTCCGCCCGGACATGGCGAATTCGGAGATGGTACCGAAGAGATGAAAAGGATTCGAGTTACTCTCGTACCCGCAAAAGACCTACCGGTCGCTCCGAGCAGAAAAACTCACTGCCCACGGCAAGATATTGCGTACGTGCAGGGTTACGTCTTCGCGTGCACCCGGTGTGCTCGGTTCGCACAAAGCATTGGGGACAAATGACTTAAATCAAAATTATCAAAAACAGGCCGGGGGGACGATGCGCATGCCGCACGCCTCACCTGGCGAACGCGTGTCAATGGATTACTCTTCCTCGAAACTGATCGTAAATAAGGGCTTGAGGTTTTTCCGACGCGTCACGTTCGATCTGGACTTCTGTCCAGTAGGAGCGGTCGACGAAGCGATCGTTGCCAAGCGGAATCAGCACTGACGTCTCACCAGACGGCCAGAGCATGACCAGCGCGTCACCGCGGAGAGCCAGGTTTACTGTCGCGTTGGCCGGATAGAAGTCGGAGCCGAATTGGAATGCTCCGATATAGCGTTTCAGCACTGCCGGGGTAATCTTTCGACAGTGAAGGGACTGGTACTGCCGGCCGAGGGATAGCGCCGCGAGATCGTAACCCATGGTCGTGGTCGCTGATGAATAAATGTTGCTCAGAACGATCACGGTTAATCTGGGATCGGGCAGATAAAGAACGAAAGATGAGAACCCGGGAGCTCTCCCATTCATGTAGTAGGCAGTGTCACCCAATCTTTTGTTCTGGCCGCGGAACCATCCATAACCAACCCTGGTGGAAGTGTCGAGCACCAAGCCACGCGATGCCGTACTCAGGAAGTAACCGGAGAATAGTGCATCCACCCAACGTACGGCATCGTTGACCGTTGTATAAGCCGAGCCGTTGCCCGTTTTCGCAGACCAATGAATCGCTTGGGCCGTCTTTAGTCCGTCAGTCCCCTCTGGCTCGTAGCCGTTGGCGATTTGCGGGGTCGCGGGGAGAGAGTCGTCGTCCAGACCCGATTGGCTCAAACCCGCAGGGCGAAACACCAACTGCTCGACGGCAGCGGCAAACGGCATCCCGGTCTTTTTCTCGACGATTAAGGCGAGAAGATTGTATGCAGAATGTTCCTCGTGCAGGTATTTCGAACCCGGCTCGAAGAGCAAGGGCTTGCCTTCGATCTTGGCAACCAGGCTCGAAGGCGTCTGATGGTGCTGAAGAACCTCAGCGTAGTGGGGAAAGCCATTGATATCTGGCAGCCCAGAACGCTGCATCAGGAGGTCGCGAACTGTGATCTGTTCTGCCCCTTCGATTCCGGCGACCAGAGTACCTACGCGGTCATCCAGCTTGATTGAGCCCGAGTCAACCAGACGCAAGACCGCCGCTGCGGTGAACTGCATCGAGACCGATGCGATGTGGAATCGCGTTTCGGCCGTATTTCGAACGCGATTTTCCCGATTGGCAAAGCCATATGCCTTCTTGAAGACTTCTTTTCCATCGTTCGAAACAAGCACCGCGCCGGAAAAATTCTTGCTCTGCAGGTACGGTTGCAGATACTTGTCAATCTCCGCGCGATGGGAATCGCTTTGTGCAAAGCACCGCAAAGCACCGAGGCTGATGATGACAGAAGCGACCTGCTTACGGAGCACCAGCATTTCTTCTCCCTAGGATCAGCGGCTCTGCGTTTCGCGCTGAGCAAGGCCGATCAGCGCCCGTGCGGCGAGCAACGCCGAAACCTCGCGACTCCATCCTAAAATCGGCCGGTTGCAATCGGGACATTTCAACAATTGGCTCTGGCAGTGGCCCGCGTAAGTCGATTGGCGTCGAAAATTATCGTTCCGCGGATAACTGTTTGGTGAAATGCATCACGAGTTCGTCGTCAACCACTACGCTTGCGCCCTCTTCCACAAAGCGATTTCGGTACGTAATGCCGCGACCATCTGGGATGTAGCCTCTCTTCGAATAGAGCCGTTGGGCGGCGTTGTATCCCGGGTGCAGTCCGACTCCGATGCCTACAACACCCGAACGGTGGGCTACTTCCGCTTCTGCGCGGTCAAGCAAACGACTTGCGAGACCCTTTCTGCGGTAGGTTGTGAGCACATTGAGGTCCTGAATTTCGGGAATCTTCAGGTCAGCAAATCCACTATACGCAGGTTGCCAGTTTACCGTGACGTACCCGCCGAACTGCCCATCAACGAGAGCGACGATGCACGTCCGGCTTCCTACCGCCTGCTCGTCTAAATACTGTCGGTACTGGCTCTCGGGCTTGTTCCATCCAATGTTCCGGAATGCACCAGCGATGGTTGGCGGATCGCTATTTTCGAGAAGGCGAAGGTGAACGGAGGCGACATCTTTCACGCGTAACAATCTACTCCGAAACGCGGCCTTTGTTTCAGCCCGGGCTCAAAATTACCAGGGATTTAGTGAAATGAGGATTCTTTCACCAACTCGGAACCTCGCACCCAGTGAACATGAAGCTGGGAAGCGAATGAGATATCTTCGACTTCTGATATCCCCATCCAGAAGAAAGCCAACCCCGAATTACACGGGCAGATGTGATGTTCAGGCTATAATTGCGCCCACGCAATGGCTCTGACGCCTGGCACGAAGCTTGGTCCATACGAAATTCTTGCTCCGCTCGGCTTTGGCGGCATGGGGGACGTGTACCGCGCACGCGACACGCGACTCGGCCGCGATGTGGCTATCAAGGTGCTTCCCGAAGCGCTGACAAAGGACGCGGACCGGCTGCGGCGTTTCGAACAGGAAGCGCGCACCATTGCCGCCTTGAACCATCCGAACATTCTGGGAATCCACGACGTCGGTGCCTACGACGGTGCACCCTTTCTGGTCAGCGAGCTGCTTGAAGGGAAAACTCTGCGCGAGGCCATGGAAGCGGTCCGGCTCCCCGTGCGGCGCGCCATCGAGTACGCGCTCGGCATCGTGCAGGGACTAGCGGCCGCGCATGAGAAAGGAGTTGTGCATCGGGACCTGAAACCGGAGAACGTATTTATTACGCGGGACGGCCGGGTCAAAATATTGGATTTCGGGTTGGCAAAGCTGGCGAGCGCGAAGGAAAGCCGCGAGCACGAGGTTACGCTAACCAGTCCCGCTACGTTACCGGGAATGGTGATGGGAACGGTCGGCTACATGTCACCGGAGCAGGTGCGCGGCGATGATCTCGATGCGCGCTCCGATCTGTTCAGCTTTGGCGCGGTTCTGTACGAAATGCTCAGCGGAAGGCGCGCCTTCAGGCGCGACACGTCGGCCGAGACGATGACGGCGATCTTGCGCGAAGAGCCGCCGGAACTGAGTGAAACTGGAGGGCACGGCCCGCCGGGGCTGCAGCGGATTTTGGCCCGCTGCCTGGAGAAAAATGCGGAGCGCAGATTTCAATCAGCTAGCGATCTCGCATTTGCCGTGGAATCGCTGAGCGGATCGTCATCAAACATTTCAGCGCGCTCGATGATACGAGCCGACAAGCTGGCTGGGCCACGCCGAGCTTGGTTGCCCTGGGCCGTGGCGGTTCTGGGCTCTCTGGCCTTGGTCGCCGCTGCCTGGACAATCGGGCGCGGCTCCGCCGCAAAGCTACAACTAAAATTCACCCGCCTGACTTATGAGCAGGGTTTTCCCTCGAACGCACGGTTTGCGAAGGACGGACAAACGGTCGTCTACAGCGCGCAGTGGAACAATGACCCGCTGCAGGTCTACTCGGTCCGGGCGGAGTTTCCGCAATCGACGAAAGTAGATCTTCCGAGCGCAGCACTTCTCGCTCTTTCCTCGACCGGGGACATCGAAGTCGCAGTGGACCGCGTGCAGGAGTCGTGGTTCTTGTATGGGACCATGGCGCAGACTCAGATGACGGGAGGCACACCGCGCGCTCAGGCCAAAGATGTCATCGCGGCGGACTATGCACCAGACGGCAGGACCCTCGCCATCGTGCGTCGAGCCAACCGAAAGGTCCAACTGGAGTATCCGGAGGGCAAAGTTATTTATGCGACCGCCGGTTACCTCGACTACGCAAGGGTGTCTCCCTCCGGCAAGGAAGTCGCATTCGCGGAACATCCGGTTTACGGCGATGACCGGGGCTGGGTGGGTTTCGTCGATGAGTCAGGAAACCACAAGCAGTTGACTCCGGAATTCGGAACCATCCAGGGCTTAGCGTGGTCGAGGGCAGGCAAGGAAATCTGGTTTACCGCCGCCGATGAGACGACCGACCGAGAGCTTTACGCTGTGAGCCTAGCAGGAAAGCAGCGCACTGTCCTCGCTGCACCGCAAAGTATTCGTCTTCTCGATATCGCGGCAGACGATCGAGTGCTCTTGTCGGTTGAGCGGCAAGAGCCGGAAATCATAGGGATCGATCCGGCAACCGGAAAGGAGTTGAGGCGCCTCGAATGGTTTGATGCTTCTCTTCTGGGCGACATTTTGCCGGACGGAAAAGCAATCGTATACCTCGAGTGGGGAGGACCAGCGGGGCCACTTTATCTTCACGTCTACCGCAAACTCGACGGCTCTGCACCCGTAGCGTTGGGGCCGGGTGCACAACCCAGATTTTCGCCGGATGGAACATGGGTCGCCGGTGCTCTGCTGACCAGACCCCCGCAAGTTGCCCTGAACCCGACTGGAGCAGGCGAAAGCCGCCGCTTGGCGGCGGGGGACATCACGAGCCTGAGGGCCGTGTCCTGGTTCCCTGATGGCAAGCACCTGTTGCTGACCGGCGCGGCCGAGGGGCAACCTCTGCGCACCTACGAAATGGATACCGAAGGCGCTAAGCCGCAGCCCTTGGGCCCGGCCGATTTTATTGGCGCCATCGTGGCCCCGGACGGGATGCGCATCGCCGGGCGTAGCGCCACTGCGGAAGCAGTCGTGTTTGACCGGGAGTCCCAAAAGCTGGAAGGGATCCCCGGGGTTGAGCCGCAGGAGGAATTTTCTAAATGGACCGAAGACGGTCGGGCTTTGATCACTTACTCATCGACACCGTCGTCAGCGCGCATCTACCGCATTGATGTCAGTACAGGCCAGCGCACGATGTTGCAAGCGATCGAACCTGCCGAAAAAGCAGGTCTCATGATGACGCCCATACGGCTTGCCTATGCCGTGCGTGCTAAGACTTACGCATATAGCACGATTCGGATTCTGGGCAACTTGTACATCGTTGAAGGATTGCGGTGAGGCGGATCCGCCACTGGTTGGGGCAGCCCGTGCGACCTTGAATGGTACCGCGAGAATGACAGTGTCATTCTTGCCAGTTGCAGCATCAAGAGCGCCCCGATTAGCCTGCCAGTTGTTCCATAAAATTTATTCAATGGTGGACGACGATGAAGAGAATCTTTTTGGCCTGCACACTTTTGTTCGCGTGCACAGCGTTCGCTCAGGACAGCATGGACCAATGGATCAAAATGCTCAAAGAGGATCTGAAGGCGCACAAGAAAGACATCGTGACGGAAGAGATGAAGACCTTTACTCCGGAAGAGGCCAAACGATTCTGGCCGATTTACGACGCTTATAACACGGAATTGGGGAAGTTTGTCGATGCCCGGCTGGCGGTCATGAAGGCGTATATCGACGATTACGACACGCTGACCGACGCCCAGGCAACGGAATTGCTCAACCGCCGGTTCAACATACAGAAGCAGCGTAACGCGCTCGACGATAAATATCGCAAGCAATTTGAGACTGCGCTTTCTCCCAAAAGGCTGGCGCGCTTCTACCAAATCGAACACCAACTCCAGTTGCTGATCGAATTGCAAGCGACTTCGTCGCTTCCACTGGCGAAGTGGTGGTAGTCAGACGGGTCAGGTGAGAAGGACCGCACCTAACAGAGCAAATCATCAAGCGGAAACTGGACGGTCTCAAAAACCAACGACGATCCGCTGCGGAACCTGGAGTTTGAGTTGTAGATTGGGATGCCGCCGAGGTCCGCACCAGCATGCTCACTTTGCGGGCGATGTGATTTTCGACATTTGTGATCGCGTTTGCGTAATCTCGCTAAGTTTGCGGCGCTCGTCCTCCTGGTGCAGCGCATCCAAGCATCGTTGGAGCCGAGGAAACCCATGATACGAAAATTGCAATCAGGGCAATACCGCTTGTACTCACGCAAGAAGAATTCCAAGACTGGCCGGAGGCGCAACCTTGGGACCTTCAGCACGCGAAAGGCGGCCGAGGCGCACGAACGCGCAGTCCACTACTTCAAGCGTCACGGATGAGGAGGATCGCGAGGCCGAGAGCACGAGCGCGCGGTCCAATACTTCAGCTAGTTTCTTAGCGTCGTCTCTGCCAGCGCCAGAACATTCCTAGCGCCATCCCGGCCAAGACGGCCCCGCTCAGTTTCTTCCTGTCGGTGATCGGCACGAACCTGGTCTGCTGCTTGCTCACTTCGATCACCCCAATGGGAATGGCCCGTACTCCGCCGGCCCCACCACCGCCCTCCCCACGGTTCTTTTCGCCGACTCCTCCAGTGCCTGCGCCAGCACCGTAGCCGTAGACGATCTTTGCAACCGGAATGATGGTCTTTTCGTGTGCTGAGATCGGTTCGCCGTAGATGGCCTTGACGCTTGCCTGGCCGAGAACGCTTTCCTTGAGAGATTGCAAAAGAGCGAGACTGCCCATCGAAGAACTCCTTGATGGGGACATTATGCCATTTGACTGTCCGCATGTGATTTGAAAAAGACGCTCCGTCCCCTCGGGCTGGTGTCTGTCCTTCGAGTACAGGCTACGACAGTTTTTCGATTTCTCGGGGTCGTACATCGCCTTCTGCTCTGCCATTCCATGGCAACCGCGGGATAAAAACACTTCGGGTACCGGGGCAAGCTGCGGATGGAGTTGCAGCCGCAACGATTGTCGTATCTGCTGTGAAAGGCTGGGGTGCACGCGTAATGGTTGTTAAAAGGTGCCCGCGCTCAAGACCCTCTTGTCGTGAAATAAGTGCCTCGTGACGTACCGGCTTTACTGCCACGGCTGCTTCCTCTACAACTTCGCAGCTGAAGTACAAGAGATCGCCGCGGGCCAAGGCCGGCTCTCATCCTCAATCCCGCTGCCGCTGGGCCACGCCTTCACTCGGCATCGATTTAATTCCGACTGGCCTTCCGATGCAAGGCGGTCGCGCGGATGCCCCGTGTAGTATCACAAGAGTTGGGCAGGAACGGTGATGGACCTCAGAGATCACCTACGCACGACCGGCGGCGCCCTCAAGAACTGGGCCATTGCTCAGCTCCTGGACTCACTGGCTGTCGGAATACTGTGGCTGACCGGGCTCTACGTTCTGCACGTCCCGCTGGCACCGATGTGGGCGGTCATCGCTGCGGTACTGCAGATCGTCCCACACTTTGGACCGATTCTCGGACTGTTGGGACCTGTTCTCGCCGCCACCATCAAGGGGATGGATTGGGAGCACCCTGTTGGCGTGCTCGTGCTTTATGCCATCATCGCCGTGCTCGATGGCCTGGTGCTGCAGCCATACATCATGAGACGAACGGCGAAGGTGCCTATCTGGGCATCCGTGATAACGCCGATTGTGCTGGGAGTGCTGTGGCCATTCTGGGGAGTGCTCGTGGCGCCGCCCTTGCTCGCGGTGTTGTATGCCTATCGAGCGCGAGAGAAAAAGTTCGGCAACACGATCGCGGCGAAGGATGACGCGAGACACTCTCGAGGTCAATGAGTGCACTTGGAATTTGCCGTTGGCAGTGGAGCATCTGGATTCAATGAGGATTCCGATTGTTAAGCCCCTAGGTGGATGATTGACGTGCTCATAAGATGACCACGGGCCGAGGAGCACGGTTCCGTTCGCGCAGTCGTCCCGACAGTGGTCGATGAAATTTACAGGGGTGTTGGAGCACCTCGACCGCTTCCGGTGGATGAGGAGGATTGGCATTCCTCCTTGGTGACGGTACGGGACGGGGATGGTCGGAGTGGTTCGGACAAGCGGAGAATGGCTGGACGATTCATGGGTGCTTAGTGAAAGCCGCGGGCATGGGGTAGGCGTCTGCTCCCACAGGGTCAAGCTGAAATCATCGCCCGCGGCCATGAAATACTGCATCTTCGCGTGGTTCAATCGAATGCAGCGACGATCGACTTCCATCACCGCCACGGATGGCATATCACCGGCATATTTTCCCCAGAAATTTCCGATAACCATGCTGGAAATGTTCAAACGGCTACACATGCTATTTCGCTGGAACACTCTGGCCTAAAATGGACCGATGCCGCTGATTCGAAATTGCCGCTCTTGCGGGAGGTCCAACCGCGTACCGGCGAGGCACCTTTCCGATTTCGGAAAATGCGGTGCTTGCAAGGCGGAGTTGCCCGCGATTGACGAACCGCTGGAAGTCAACGAAGAGCAGTTCAACGAGATCGTTCGGGAAAGCAAGGTTCCAGTCTTAACGGACTTCTGGGCTGCCTGGTGCGGACCTTGCCGGATGGCGGCACCTCACGTAGCACAAACTGCGCGAGATATGGCGGGGCGCGCGATCGTGCTGAAGGTGGACACTGAACGCTATCCGGGGCTTGCATCCGCGTACAATATCCGTAGCATTCCCAATTTCGCAGTGTTTTCGCAAGGGCAGCTTCGGTTCCAACAGGCAGGGTTGGTTGACGCAAGCACCATGGAGAGTTGGCTTGCGCGCGTGGCTTGACTGACGAGCGAAATGAAAAACAAGCACGGGCTTGATTTGCGGCGGCTCAAACGCAGTCATGAAGACGTACCGCTCGTGCCGCCGATCACGAAGGACGACCCCTTCCGACTGCATCCTACAAACCTCAGTAACCCCCCGTTCGGCGCCAAATCACAGACCCAAGCCTCGCTTCCATTCATAAGCATCTTAACCACTCATAAGCATCTTAACCACGGCCGAGTCGATCCCTCGAATCCGGAGCAGTTTGGCTGCGCTTGTGCCACGCCGGATGGTGGTGATGCGAACCTGGTGATTGTTACTGGCGGACCACGTAATATTCAGCTTGGAATCAAGATGGTGTTTTAGAGCGTGAGTGCCGACTTCGCGGCTTCTCTTCGTAAACGCTAAGCGAAATCGTGGATGAGCCGGTCCAGCCTCTGGAACAGCGCCTGATTCCCTTGCCGCGGATAGTCCACCAAGGACTCACGATACTGCGGCAGGTTATAGAGGAATGATTCCACCCGCTCCTTGTTCAGTTCATCCCAATAAGCGCCATACCCGGACTTCTGCAGCCAATAGGCGTTGAAGATCTGCTCGAACTGATGGCTGACGGGAACGGCCAAGTACGGCTTGGCGAGGTGAAGCGCTTCGGTCACCAGCGAGAACCCGGAGTTAGCGATCACTGCTCGGGCGCTGACTAGATCTGAAAAGAAACCATCGAGCGACGGTCTCTTGTACAGGATGTTTCCTTCGCTTCCTTCGCGGCCGAACCCGTAGGCAACAAACCGGCAGCGGATGGATGCAAGCAACTTGGCCAAGCTCGGAGCGGGCGAGGTTACATAGACCAGCACATGCCCGCCTTCGGTGGTTGTCGCATCGAGAACTTGCTGACGCAATAGAGGCGGGAAGAGGAACGTGCTGCGCTTTCGGATGGGAGCTTTGAAGAACGAAATCACTAAATAAGCATTCGCGTGCGGTGTCATCAGCCTGGTCACGAGCTTTGCGGCCGCCGCATCGCCACGGTACTGCTTGGGGTACGAGACGGCAGCGTTTGTGAGGCAATGCTGATTGTCAATGGAGATTACCGGAAGACCTCGTTTGCGTCCGATATGACAGGTGAGCGGTTCAAAGTCGGTGATTACGAGATTGATGTTCTCCTGGTCAGCTACGTGATTGAGCCGGGCGAGGCTCTTTGCAGCATCCGGCACCGTCAAAAGATTCTTGGCAATGGTCCGCTTGTATCGGACTCGGTTATTGACATAAGCGAAACGGAATCCGTAGATCTCGGTGACCTCAAAGCTGTCCTTCAGGTTCTGTAATCCCCGGTCGAAGGATGCGACATGCACCTTGTGTCCTTGCGCCACCAGATGGGTGAGGACTTCTCTGGCGCGAGTGGAGTGTCCGGCGCCTTCTCCGTTCACTCCATAGAGGATATTCGCCATGAGGAGAGGGCGAGTATACCGCATGACCGGAGTGCGGAATGTAGAACCAGCAAATTGGGAGCAGAGTCGGCAGATCTCTGCGGAACTGGCATAGCGACAGTACCCCGATAGCCCAAGCGTTTCGATTTCTTCAGATCGATTCATACCGCTTCAGACTCGCTCCATGGACGTTTTGTCCTTCCGGACGCATGATCGCAATCACTTCCTCAAGTTATTGCAATCGGGCCATTTTCAAGTTTCCAAAAGCATCGGCAATCGGTGGACGGACGAAAGCGCTAGTTCACTCAGCGCACGGGAGGAGACGCCATGCCAATACAATTTCAGGATTTCGACAGCTCTTATCTGGAGCGGCTTCGTTCCGGCGATTTCGGCACCCAGCAGCATTTCGTTGCTTATTTCGGCGAACTGATTCGGCTGAAGGCAGGCAAGCGTTTGCGGTCGAGTGCCGCAGTCGAAGATGTTCGGCAAGAGACCCTCGCGCGCGTCCTGCGTCTGGTAACGGAACAGCGCATTCATCAGCCGGAACGCCTGGGGGCTTTCGTCAATTCTGTGTGCAATAACGTACTCAATGAGCATTATCGATTAGGGAGCCGAGAGCTTCCAGCTGATGACGAAGTCGTCAATTCGATTCTCGATCCCACGATTGGCGTCGTTGAAGTCATTTCCCGGCAGCAAGTTCAACAAAAGGTTCGGCAAACTCTGGACGAACTCCCGGAAAAGGATCGCTGCTTGTTGAAGGCTCTGTTCCTTGAAGAGCAGACGAAAGATGAGGTGTGTCGCGACCATGGTGTGACCCGCGAGTACCTCAGAGTTCTTGTTTTTCGGGCCAAACAATCGTTTAAGTCCCACTATTTGCGGGCGACGCGAAACGTACCGGCACGGATGTGCTCTGCCCGTACAAGCTCGCTTCGCACGCCGCAGCGGAGTCATCGCAGCGAATCATTTCCAGTTGTCCCCGGCCTCAACAGCATCGCTCGTGGCAAGTAACAAGACGGGAGACCAGGTTAGCCTTGTGGACAGGCGACAGGCTGCCGGCGCTACGCTTTACTGCCGCTATGGCTCCGATGGCCAGACCGGCAGAGCCACGGTGTCGATGGTTGCGGGATCATCGCGCAGCTTGATATAGAGGGTCTTGCCTTTTAGCGGGGGGATGGCCAGCGCGTCTTCTACGAATCCGTCCGGCACCGTCACAGAATTGGAGAAGTCGGCGTCGCTGCTGACTGAGTCCAGCAGGAAGAGCTTGTCGCCACTGAGGGTGCATTGTTTCTCTGAGACGCAGTGAACCGCCTTTAGCAAGGGAATTCGCACTAGATTTACCAGCGGCTGCCAGTCACCGTTGATCCCATCCGCGCTGACGGGGCGAATCTTCAGCGGGCCAAACGCCGATGGTCCGAGCAACTTCATGGGATCAAGCTCAGCGAGGACGGTCTTGGAGTCCTGCATCGTCATGTTTCCATCCTTGAAAGCCAGCAGAACCCGGAAAGATTCATCGGCCGTGGCGACCTCGATCTTCTCGGTGGAAGGAAACAGGTCAGGAAACTGGGTCTTCAAAAAGAAATTCAGACGTCCATCTTGGGGGAGTTCGTCCTGGCTGCCGAACTGGACTGCCGGCGGTGTGGACGGATCGAACTGGATATTTTTCGTGAGAATGCTGACCGCCGGCCGCTGCGCTTCTACTTCGCTCGTCAAATCGAGCACTCGACCATCTTTCAACCTGACATGAGCGACGACTGAATCCCGCGGGTGAAGTCTGGTCTTAACGGCAGCGTCGGCGGTGAAGAGCTTCAGTTCGTCCTGCTGGTTCGCTCGTGTGAGCGAATCGGGTTTGAACTCCACGCCCCCGAAGTCGAGGCTCGCCACCTGATCGAGGCGCGTGCCCTTCAGCAGGCCGTCGCGATCGCCCGCGTGGATTCCAAAGCTGTCAAGGCGTGCCGCTTCGGCGTAGGTGTGAAGAGGAATCTCATCGGCCTCATGCAGACCGAACTTCTTGATTTGCATGGTGATCCATCCGGCACCGGCTTTCCGCAGCGGGACTTTGACTTCCAGTTCTTCGGGCTTCGGACTTTTCCACTCCATGGTTTGAATCTTGCCCTGTTCATCCTTCATGCTCACTTCGCTGACGCAGCAGGCATCCTGGGATTCCAGGTGAAGCGTGTCCTCGCGTCCGACGATCAGGGCACTAGCGTCTTTTGAAGCGACAGTCCATTGCGCGGGGCGAGAAGTCCGCAAGCGATAGTGCGGCCCGTCGAAGGAGTGAAATCCCCATTGTCCGCGGAGAATACCGGTGAGCTCGCCGTCCAGATCGGCGGATTGCAGGGGGTGCGTATCGATGGTGAATCCCCCGAGCAGGGGATCCGGCTTTGCGGGCAGATCGATGGGCTTACCGTTTTTCACATCGATGTGAAGCACCAAATCGTGGGCTAGTTCGGTAGCGAAAACCAGTGGAGCGCCGTCTGCGGCGAGCAACAATGAGGGTTTTCCCGCGCATGACACTTGCAACGCTTCTACCGCGCGCAAAGGCGGGGGGGTTGATGTTCGAACGGGCGGCAGTCCGACCACGATCACGGATTTGGGATTACGGAATGACGGAGGATTGTTCAGCCGCAGATTGAGTTCGTTCTGTTTGGGCAGTGCCAACGCCGGAATGTATTGATACTGCGCGGTATGCGTGGTGGCTAAAATCCGGACCACGTCCACGACAGCGCCGACGTACGCACTATAGTAGCCGCCGCGAGCTTGCGGCGTGGCGCTGATCTGCGCCACAAGATCCGAAGATGGGCCCGAGGTCAGGGTCGCGACCATCGTTTGACTGTGCGCATCGTCGAGCACCAGTTGATCGGTGTTCTGGGTGAGGCAAGGAACCTGCTGGGCACTGGGTTTGTCGAAACATTGCTGATCCAGCTTGATGTTCAGACTACGCGCCAACATGGTTGTGTGCGCCTTCAGTTGCTCGGGATCGTAGGTGTAGGTCTCGCGCACAGAGTCGAGATACCGTTCGAGTCGTTGCCGGTCGAGCGAGGCTTGCTGCAGATCCTGCGCTGCGCGGACGAAGGCGCCGGGCTTACCTCGCACGGCAGCGCGCAGCGTGCTGATTGCTCCTCCAGTTTCGGGAGCCAAAAAGATCAGGGCTTCCTCGGCTTCATCGGGCACGGTGACAAAAACTCCCTCATCGTGCACCGCGTGCGCCCAGGTTTCGACACGGGTGAACCAGGAATCTGGCGGAGGATTCGTCGATCCGCGGAGAAAAGCGACGACCATCAGGTAACGTACTGACTGGCTGTCAGGCAGGTCGGGATGAACCCAAAGGCGGTCCCCGGCTTGCAAATTTGGCACTTGGGCGATTGGCAGGGTGGTCCCGGCGCGCTGCACGCGGACTTCAACTTTTGGGCCGACCAGATCGAAGGCAGCATTATCGGCGCGGGATGGACACGTAAGAGCCAGCCCAATGAAGAAACCAAGAGATGCCGATTTACGAACACTGCGGAAAATATGGAAGATGAGACCCGTGAAGCGCACTACTCCCTCTCACAACCAGGATTCAGGAAAGCTCAGCGACCGGTCCACTTATTTTAACTGATGGCCCGGGCGGAGGCGCCTCTGGAAGGTTCAGGTAACTCCGTGCATTGCCATAGCAGACGTCCTCCACCAGACGTCTTAAAACCGCGTCATTGTCCGGCAATTCACCGCGCGTGACATCCTGGCCAATGATGTCGCAGAGGATACGGCGGAAATATTCATGGCGCGGGTAGGACATGAACGAACGGGAATCGGTGACCATGCCGATGAAACGCGATAGAAGGCCGACGTTGGAGAGGGCGTTGAGTTGGGCGGTGATGCCTTCTTTCTGGTCGAGAAACCACCATGCACTGCCGTATTGGATCCTTCCGGGAACAAGTCCATCCTGGAAGCATCCGATCAACGTCGCGAACGCGAATGTATCGTTCGGATTGTTGTTGTAGAGGATCATGCGCGGAAGGGCATTTTCGCGCGCGAGCAGATCGAGATATGCGGCGAGCGGGCGAATTTGTGGGAAATCTGCGATGGTATCGTAGCCCGTATCCGGGCCGATCACCTGTCGCGCGCCCGAGTTTACGTTGCGCAAAGCTCCGAGGTGGAGTTGTTTCGTCCAACCTTTTTCCGCATCGAGCCGGGCAAAAAACAACATCATGAAGGAGGCAAATTGCGTGGTTTCTGCCTCGCTCATCGGTTTACGATTTCGACCCTTATCGAAGATCGCCGCAGCCGTAGCATCGGAGCAAGGGGTGGCAAAGCAGTACTCCAGTCCGTGATCGGAAAGGCGAGAACCGAGCCCATGGAAATCGTCGTGGCGCTTGCGCAGAGCGTCCAGAAAAGTCCCCAGATTTTTTATTTCGATATCAGCAGCCTTTGAGAGCTTCTCGACCCAGGGGCCAAATTCAGCAGAGTGGATTGCGAGCGCTTTGTCCGGTCGAAACGCCGGAAAAACCCGGGTCGCGAGTTGCGATTTGGCGATTTCGCGGTGATGACGAAGATCGTCGGTGGGATCGTCCGTGGTGCACACTACATCAACGCGAAACTTCCGCAAGATCCCGTGTACAGTCAGTTCGTGAGCGAGTTCGGCACTGGCGCGCTCCCAGATGGCGGGAGCTGAGTGTTCATCGAGAAGATCGGTAATACCGAAATAACGCTGCAGTTCGAGATGCGTCCAGTGGTAGAGCGGATTGCGCAACGTGTAGGGCACTGTGCGCGCCCACGCCAGAAATTTCTCGTAAGGTGATGCATCCCCGGTGACATACCTTTCAGCGATCCCGTTGCCCCGCATGGCGCGCCATTTGTAATGGTCGCCCTCGAGCCAGATTTCATAGAGATTGGCGAAGCGGCGATTTCCGGCGATGTCCTCGGGCGGAAGATGGCAGTGATAGTCGAGAATGGGCTGGGCTGCGGCGTATTGATGATAAAGTCTCTGCGAGGAGTCGTTCGAAAGTAGAAAATTGTTGTCGAGAAAAGCCCGCATGGCCGCGTCTTTCAAGCAAGTCAGGGATGAATATATCAGTTTCGATTCGCAGCGAGCATAAGCGTTGACGGGAGTCTTCCGGGTCCATTGAACTGGCAATCACCCACATCGAGTCCTGACTGCGCGGGCGAATCCGTCGCAACGGGCACGATTGGCCGCGTGCGATGGTTGATGTGTGGCCTGCTGTTCTTCGCCGCCACCATAAACTACATGGACCGGCAGGTGATCGGGCTGCTGAAGCCTACGTTGCAGGCCCAACTGGGCTGGACCGAAATCGGGTATGGCCGAATCATTGTTGCGTTCCAGGTGGCGTATGGGGTCAGCCTTCTCTTTATTGGTAAGTGGATTGACCGGCTGGGAACCCGCATCGGATTCACGCTAGCCGTGTTTTTCTGGAGCCTGTCGGCGATGGCACACGCGGCCGCGACCTCGATGTTTCAGTTCGGGCTGGCGCGCTTCAGCCTGGGGATTGGGGAGGCAGGGAGTTTTCCGGCATCGATCAAGTCGGTCGCGGAATGGTTCCCGAAGAGAGAACGCGCGCTGGCGACCGGCCTGTTCAACTCGGGCGCGAACGTTGGAGCCTTTTTGGCGCCAGTCATCGTGCGGTGGCTCACGCATCGTTTTGGGTGGCGGATGGCATTCGTGGGGACCGGTGCGCTCGGCATGGTGTGGATTGTCGCCTGGCTTGCGCTATATCACAGGCCCGAAGAGAGCCGCCTGGTCTCCTCCGAGGAGCTGGGCTTCATTCGGAGCGATCCAGAGACTGTCACAACGACTGCAGTTCCGTGGCGGATGATGCTGAAATTGCGCCAAGCCTGGGCGGTGGGACTGGGGAAGTTTTTCACCGACCCCATCT
>Ga0126373_10000233_pt1 | contig 36432 bp, 53 predicted proteins | sample PanSoiMetPlot_11_FD_92545 | JGI IMG/M metagenome (GOLD analysis project Ga0126373, IMG submission 92545) | Tropical forest soil microbial communities from Panama - MetaG Plot_11 | ecosystem: Environmental > Terrestrial > Soil > Tropical forest > Bulk soil | place: Panama | collected 2016-02-17 | reverse complement strand
GTTGCTACCCGTTGGGCGACGACATCGGCTGGACGTTCCTTTGTTGCAGGCGTCCATGCAATCAGAGCTGCGGTAATGTAGGATACGAGGTCGTTCATCTTGGGACCGTCACCCGGCTCTTGCATGGGTGTCAAGTAGGTTGATAGCGGCAATATTTGTCGATTGACAACTGCTCACCACTCTGCACGAACCACCCTAAATCTTTTCGACCGTCAACATTTTCTTCTTGCCAACTGTCAGCATGAATTCATTGCCGGTTGCCTAGCGTCCCGGTAGTCTCATCCGAGCACGGATGAGTGTCAGAGGCTCCGGCCACAACGCTTTTGCCGCGGACACCTATCCGCTCCCACGCCCGGGAGGCGCTACTGGTCCTACAGGCCCTTCCGGTGGTCCCCCCGGTCCTCAGGGCCCCCCTGGTCCAACAGGGATTCGTGGAAATGACGGCGCTACCGGCCCCTCGGGCCCGGCAGGTCCCACAGGTGCCGGAGCAACGGGGGCTACAGGCCCCACGGGTCCCACAGGCGCAACGGGTACAGGTGCAACGGGTGCAACAGGTCCTTCGGGTGGACCTCTTGGTCCAACAGGACCCACAGGTCCTTCGGGTGGACCTGTTGGGCCTACGGGAAACACTGGAACGACGGGTCCGACTGGTCCCACAGGTGCAACCGGTGCAACCGGTACGGGTTCGACAGGTGCAACTGGAATCACCGGTCCAACAGGAGTCACGGGTCCTTCGGGCGGACCGGTTGGACCCACAGGTCCGTCGGGTGGGCCGGTAGGGCCAACAGGTCCCACAGGTTCTACAGGATCAACCGGCCCAACAGGCACAGCTGGAAATACGGGCTCTGCAGGGGCTGCTGGGCCTCCAGGCCCCGCTGGTCCAACAGGTGCCACGGGAACCGGTGCAACAGGACCTACAGGTGTAACAGGCCCCTCGGGTGGACCTCTTGGTCCGACGGGACCCACAGGTCCTTCGGGTGGACCTGTTGGTCCGACGGGTCCGACGGGAAACACAGGCACAACGGGTCCAACAGGGGCAACTGGTGGAACAGGAAACACGGGAGCCTTAGGTCCTACAGGACCTACTGGATCGACGGGAGCTACTGGTGCTGGACCAACAGGTGCAACAGGTGTCACCGGCCCCTCTGGAGGACCGGTTGGACCCACGGGACCGACGGGAGTCACTGGACCTTCGGGTGGTCCTGTAGGAGCAACGGGTGCAACCGGTCCTACGGGTGCAACAGGGGTTACTGGGCCGACCGGAGCCACAGGGGCTACAGGGGCTACTGGTACAGGTGCTACAGGTACAACTGGCCCCACCGGTCCTACAGGCTCCACAGGCTCTACAGGAGCTACAGGCGCTGGAGCCACGGGACCGACAGGAGTTACAGGTCCCTCGGGTGGACCTGTTGGACCCACGGGACCGACAGGGGTTACAGGACCTTCGGGTGGGCCGATAGGAGCAACGGGTGCTACTGGGCCTACAGGTGTCACAGGGCCTTCCGGAACCGGCCCCACAGGACCGACCGGAACTCAAGGAACTGTTGGCCCCACAGGTCCTTCGGGTCCCACGGGTCCTACAGGCGTCCGAGGGATTGACGGAGGCACCGGACCGACCGGTGCAACGGGTTCCACGGGCAGCGGTGCTACAGGAGCAACGGGAATAACGGGTCCTACAGGACCTACAGGGACTACTGGGCCAACGGGTCCGACAGGCTCGACCGGAACTAGTGGATCGACGGGACCCACAGGTCCTACGGGTCCTACAGGATCGACAGGCGCTACGGGTTCTGGAGCAACAGGACCAACAGGCGTTACCGGTCCTTCGGGTGGACCCGTTGGACCTACGGGACCGACAGGAGTTACAGGTCCCTCTGGTGGACCCGTAGGAGGTACGGGTCCCACAGGTCCCACAGGAAACACCGGAGCTACAGGCACTACGGGGACTACCGGAACCACCGGACCGACTGGTCCTACAGGCCCCACTGGATCCACAGGATCTACAGGCACTGGAACCACCGGATCGAGCGGGTCAACAGGTCCTACTGGCCCAACAGGTCCGACCGGCGCAGTCGGCGCTCAGCTTGCTTCGCAAACGTTTACGGCAAGCGGCAACTTTACGGTCCCCGCTGGCGTCACCTCAGTCATCCTTGAAGGATGGGGTGGAGGCGGCGGCGGTGGAGCGGGTGAAAATGGCCAAGTCCCAAATGGCAATAACGGTGCAGGTGGTGGCGGTGGTGGAGCACTCCTAAGTACCGAAATTGTTCCCGTTACTCCAGGCAGCAATGTTGCCGTTATCATTGGTACTGGTGGTAATGGTGCAAGTGTTGGAGCATTCCCAGTTGCTGGTGGAGATACGAAATTCGGGACACTGGCACTTTTCCGCGGAGCAGGCGCCGGCCAAACGGTTATCACTGATTCAACTCCTGGATATGGAGGTTCTCCAACAACGCTTTTCTCAGCTGGTGTAGGATTTCCTGCTGGATCTGGATCCAATTTTCAAAATTCAACGCAGTTACCATTTTCGGTGCCATCTAGTGGTGGTGCCGGTAGCGGTGTCTTGTTTGGTGGTGCCGGTATTCAAGGAAGCGGCGCGCCAACTACAGTTGCTGGGTTTCAAGGTCAAGGCGGATCGCAGGGGACCGCAGGCTTAGGTGCAGGTGGTGCCAATGGCGGTGGCGGCGGTGGCGGCGGCGGTGGCGGACCGCAAGGAAATGGCGCTGTCGGTGGTGATGGTGGAAATGCTTCGTCGGGAACAATAGGCGGCGCGGCAACTGCTGGCGGCAACGCTGCGGCCAACTCCGGAGCTGGTGGTGGCGGTGGCGGTGGTGGCGGCAGCGCAAGTGTTACAGGCGGTGCAGGCGGTACAGGCGGTAACGGCGGTAGTGGTCAACTCACTGTTTTTTGGGTTGTCGGTGGACCGAGTGGACCAACAGGTATTACTGGTCCAACGGGTCCTGGTGCCGGAGCAACTGGAGCAACAGGGCCTACAGGTGCAGTCGGTCCAACGGGTCCTGCTGGCGCTACAGGACAGGGCATCCAATCGCAGACTTTTACCAGCAATGGCACTTTCATTGTGCCTGCTGGCATTACCACTTTACGCCTCGAAGGTTGGGGCGGTGGTGGCGGAGGTGGCGGCTCGCGTAACGGCAATGCAGGTGGCGGTCTGTCAGCTATCCCAGGCGCTGGTGGTGGTGGTGCGGCCCAACTCGGATCCATATTTGTCACTGTTTCGCCTGGTAACGCTTATGCAGTAACGATCGGTACCGGTGGTATTGGCGGCGCTGCAGGAGTTGGCAACACACCTGGAGGATTCGGAAACCCAACAACATTTGGCACTCTCGCTGAATTTATGGGTGCCTGCGGTGGAGCGAATTCTAGTTTCACTATTGCTGGTGGAATCACCACTCCTGGCGGCACCAACAATGCGGCCCAAGGCCGTAATATTTTCAATGGACTAGACAATACAAACCCAACCATTCAAGGATTGTCTGGCTTTGGTGGTAATGGTGGAGCCAGCATATCTGGTGGTGACGTTGGACTTGCTGGTTATCCAAACGATGCAAATCTAAACACATTTGGTGGTGCCGGCTCCGTAAATGGTACTACGAATGCTGGTCAAAGCGGCGGCTCGGGCGGCGGCGGAGGAGGCGGCGGTCCTGGGGGAAATGGCGGCGCTGGAGGTGGCGGAGGAAACGGTGGAGTCAACGGAACGCCAGGAACAGCGGGTAGCAGTGCTGCAGCCAATTCTGGTGCAGGCGGTGGTGGTGCGGGAGCCGGCGGCAATGGAAGCGTTGGCGGTGGTGGCGGCGCAGTCGGTGGCAACGGTGGCAGTGGACAGCTGACTGTCTACTGGTGGACGGGACCCATTGGTCCGACTGGTGCTACCGGGCCCAGCGGAGGACCTGCCGGCCCTTCTGGCCCATCAGGTCCTTCTGGTCCATCGGGCGGCCCCGGTCCCACGGGCCCCACGGGGCCCACCGGGCCTACTGCTCCAGCAGGCGGCGTCGTCTCTCAAACATTTACGACCAGTACGACCTGGGTTGCGCCAGCAGGAGTCAATTTCGCACTACTGCAAGCTTGGGGCGGTGGCGGTGGTGGCGGAGGTGGCGCAGGAGGCCCTGTCAATTCGCCCACTGGCACAGACGGCGGCGGTGGTGGTGGAGCGGCCCCTTATGGCAGCCTCATGGTGCCAACAATTCCGGGGAATACCTACACCATCACAATTGGTGTAGGCGGCACCAACGGCGGCGGTGGAATATCGGCAGCCAATGCCACAGCAGGCACTCCGGGTACAGCCACACAATTCAGCCTTGGTGCTTCGGTTCTTGCACAATTCCAAGGTGGCAGCGGTGGCCGCGGTGGAACTGTATTCCCAAATACGAATACAACTGCTGGCGGAGCCGGAATAACGTCCGGCAACAATGATGTATTCACCGACGGTTCTGGATTCAATAACCAGCAAACCAATGAAGCCGTTCTCAACTCTCCAGGATCGGGCGGTTGGGGCGGAGTACCGAATGCGACTCCGACCACAGGGTTTGCTGCATGGTCTGGCGCTGATGCCCTCCTTGCTCAAGCTCCAAGCACCGGGCTCGGCGGCGGATTAGGCTCACCAGGAACCACTTCTACCAATGGTGGTGGTGGAGGCGGTGGTGGTGGTGGCGCAGGCCCAAGCTTCCACGGTGGTGACGGCGGCAATGGCGGAAACGGCATCGCAGTCGGCATTGGCAATGCCGGCGCTCCAGGCAGTGGAGGATTGGCTAACTCCGGGTCCGGAGGCGGTGGTGGCGGTGCAGGCGGTGGCGGTTCGACTGCAGGTGGTGTTGGCGGCAGCGGCGGTGTCGGTGGCTCTGGGCAGCTAACGCTATTTTATTTCACTGGCGGCGGACCGACGGGACCGACCGGCCCTGGTGGTGGGCCTGCTGGACCTGCAGGGCCGACCGGTGCGACAGGGCCTTCAGGGCCTTCGGGGGCTACGGGTGCTGGATCAACGGGTCCAACAGGTGCAACGGGTCCGAGCGGTACCGGACCCACCGGTCCTACTGGCTCCGGAGCAACCGGCGCGACGGGAGGGACAGGACGTACGGGTCCCACAGGTCCAGTGGGTCCAGCTGGGCCTGCAGGTCCTGGTGGTCCTGGCGGGCCTGCCGGTCCTGCAGGTCCAGCTGGTCCTGCCGGCCCCGCGGGTCCAACGGGGCCAACTGGTATTGCCGGGGGCCCGAGTGCCTTCAATCAAGGCAGCAATACCACTGGCGCAGCTGGAGTCATTGTAACTGTCACCAGCGCAACCGTTATTGTTCCAGCCGGTGGTGGAAAGCTTCAAGTCATTGGCAGTTACGATATCATCAATCCAGACAATTTCCCTACCGTTGTCGGTGATGACCTAACAATCGGTTTTGGTCTAAGTGCAGGATCATTCGTATATTCACAGACGTTCAGCGCAATTGCTAGTGGTGGACCAAGTAGTGGACATAGTGCGCCATCATTTGCAATTAGCCTTGGATCACGTCCTGCCGGTGCACAAACCGTATTCCTGGCAGCAAGGTCTACGACACAAGACTTCACAGTTGCTGGAAGCCTACTGCTATTGGTGACGCAATGATCTTCGTTGCAACACCTTATCATCGTGCAACAAAGGTCGATGTCGATTTATTGACCGAACGGGTTCAACGAATCACGTTTGGATACAAGGCTGTGTTGAAGGTGGTCGGCAACTGTCCTTGGCTCGACTGCGCACGGGCAGATTTGGTCTACGATTTCTTGGATGGTGATGCAGACGATTTGTTTTTTATCGATGATGACATTGATATCGATCGGTCTGTATTCATTCGAATGATGTATGAAAATAAACCAATTGTCATTGCTCCCTATCGAACGCGCTTGCCACCAAATGACTGGGCTGTTGTTCATAACGGAAAAGACGTAATTGCAGCAGGACTGGGCTGTACTCTGATAAAGAGAGAAGTCATTGAAGTGATGGTCGATCAATTTCCTGAATTGATTTATGACCAAGATGGACATCAACAAAGTGCGCTATTCCTGCATACCATTGTCAATGACAAATTGCTGAAAGAAGACCACGCCTTCTTCTATCGAGCAAACCAATGTGGATTTCCAATCCACGCTTTGGACAAAGCGACTGTCAACCATAACGGCACCATCTCCACCTGGGAATCACTCCAATGAGCGTTCGAGGTTCAGGACACGTTGGTTTCGCTGCTGACACCTACCCTCTACCGCCAAGAGGAGGCGGACCTGCTGGAACTGCTGGGCCGACTGGACCTACCGGTCCTTCGGGACCGACAGGAAATACAGGGCCTACAGGCGCCGGCACTACGGGACCCACTGGTCCTTCGGGTGGCCCTGCAGGTCCGACGGGCCCCACTGGCCCTACGGGTGCTACCGGTCCGAGCAGCGGGCCGTCCGGGCCCACCGGTCCCACGGGAGGCACGGGCGGCGCGGGCGCTACCGGCCCCACCGGACCTACTGGCAGCTCCAATCCAAGCTTTTTTACGCTTCAGACAACGGATACCGCAGCGCATACCATCGCAACATTCGCTCTGAATGCAAGCCCCGGAGAATCTCAGTTCGAAGTGGTCTGGATGGCACGGGATGCAACAACACAAGCACTTTCGGCAAGCGGAAGAACGCAAGCATTCTTCCGAAACAACGCCGGTACGGCAACTCAAGTTGGCAGCACAACCAATGTCTATGGCCCCAATGGCGCTGCCGCTGCAGTTTCTTACAGCCCAAGCGGGTCAAGCGTCAACGTTCAAGTGACTGCTGCAAGCAGTGATACAGTCGATTGGACTGCATACGTCTATCGATTTGATAGCCAACTCTAGGAAATGAAATATGTCTACTAGAGGAAGCAGACACAGCGGATTTGCAGCTGATGTTTATCCGCTACCAAGCGGGTTGACCGGCGGGACGGGACCTACGGGACCTACCGGCGGTACTGGAGGCGCAACAGGACCCACAGGACCTACTGGCGGAAGCGTTGCCGGACCTACTGGGCCGACCGGATCCGGCGGCGGTCCTACAGGGCCAACGGGTGGGTCGGGAGCTACAGGCGCTACCGGTGCCAGTGGGGGACCCAAAGGGCCAACAGGGCCAACAGGTCCAAGTGGTACCGGCCCAAGTGGTCCAACAGGACCAATCGGCAACCCAATTCCGCCCTTCGTTACGCTAAATACAACCGATTCGACTCCACACACTATTGCAACTATACCAATGTCAGCTGCTCCCGCTGAAGAGCAATTTGAAGCTGTATGGATTGCACGCGATACAGTCGATCAGTCCCAAAGTATCAGTGGAAGGACTCAAGCCTTCTTCAGAAACAATTTGGGGACAGCAACCCAAGTCGGCAGCACGACCGATATTTACAAAAACGTTCTAAACCTAACGAATCTTTCATACACTGCAAGTGGCGGAAGCGTTTTGGTTCAGGTTTCTGGTAATGGTGAATCAATGAACTGGACAGTCTATTTGTTCCAGTATCCAAACCAGTTATAAGCCATGTCAACCCAAAAAGTTTGGGCATTCCCTACATTCTTCGTCGACCCGTCCAATTCGAGCGGGCTCGCGAATGATCTGAATGGTGGATTGACGTCAACGACGCCCATACTCACGACTGCCGAGCTCAACAAACGGATGGCTGGTCGAGCTGTTACCGTGGATAGCATCGTCACCTACATGAGTGACGATAACAGCACAACACAGCTCGATTTTTCGACGATGACAATTACGAGGACTGGATCGCTAACATTCCAGGGAACACCACAGATTCTGCATACCGGCGGCACATTCAACGTCGGTACGAATACAATCAATCCTGCAACACAACAGCGGCAGACAGTTCATACAACTGATTTAGCTACGTTCAATCCATTCGTATTTACGGGACTCGGCGGCGCATCCGCTGATCCATGCTTGATCGTTGACAAAACCAACCCGAATCTGAACAACTCAGCATGGATTGTCAGCGGAACATCCACTGCAAACTGCAGTAGGCCAGTAAGTTCAGCACTAACTTCTGGCGGATTTACTGTTGGAGATTCGTATGTCATTCAAAGAGGCAGTCGACTATTTCCTGCACCTGCACCACCGAATTTGCCTGTAGGAATAGGCGACTTCGGCGGTGTGCCATCAAACTCAACTCTTCAATTTATCGACTTCAACTTCAACGCCAATTTTTTGGGTGGATATGGTGCTAGTTACATACGCTGTGCATTCCTAAATACACTTGTAATTGCTCAATGCAGTTTAGTACATTGTTTCATAACGACTGACATAGAATCATTGGGCTTTTTATTTATGACTGCAGGAGTATACGTTACTACTGGACAATCGGTTATGTCTGGGCAACTTACAATGAATGGCGATGTGTATGTAACAGGTTTTCAACTTATTATATCATCGTTCATGCTCAGTAACGTTTTGATAAATGACCAAGGATCGGTTGGCGGAAGCGGCATTCAAGTCCAAGACATGACCGCTTCTACTGCAGCTGTTCTAATCGATATGAGTGCCAATCTGGGTGCAGGTCTTGTAAGCAATCCCGTACAAGATCCGGCTCCAGTGCTTATCTGGGGTAATGGCAATGCTGGAGTAGGGATACAGATCAATCCAGGTGCAACGTTGACCATAGCTGCAGGTTCTGGAGTGAGACCCACTGTAACTGGCGCTGGAGGCGACTTCGGCTTCACAGCTCAGAATGGCGGGGCCCTGATTCAGGTAGCACGCGCGTGGAACGACGCGACGGGCGCCTATACCGAAGCTGGTGGTGCGGCGACTCGGGCAACAACGTGGGCCAACTTTGCAACCGCCATTGGCGGCGGCGGTTTGGCGTTCCAAGCGCATAATCCCGCTACCGGAGCATCGGTTGTAGGGGTTTGACGCCAAGACATTCAAGAACGACACATCTCACACGATGGAGGTACCTGCCATGGCTCGTACAGCTTGGGTGCACCCTGTCTTTTTTGTGGACCCGTCGGACGTTAGTGGGCATGCCAACGACAACAACAACGGATTGACGGCCACGTCACCCATCATGTCAACGGGGGAGCTGAACAAACGGTTGTTTGAACGTGATGTTCAGGTAGCTTCTGTGATAAATTACATGAGTGATGATCCAAAGAATGAAGGGCTGGATCTATCGACAACCAGCATTGGATTGGCAGCCCCAGGATCGCTTACATTTCAAGGAACTGTTCAAATTGCTCATACCGGAGGCATTTTGGACCCCGGAACAGTTGACATCAACCCAATGGCTGCTGGTGGCGGACAGCGGCAAACAGCACACACGACGGATATTACTGACTTCGGACCGTACGTCGTTACCGAATTGAACGGAACATCGAATTATCCTGAAAGGCTTGTCGATACAGTCACCGACAATGGAGCCTGGATTGTATCGGGCAGCTCAACGGCTTCCATGAGCCGCCCGGTCAATGCTGCAGGAACTGGGGTTGGTCCAATCACCGTTGGCAATGCATACAAAATCCAACGTGGATCGCTACTGTCACTCGCCTACGGCGCAGTCACAATCGGAAACGGGACGCTCGCCTTCAATGATTTCACATTCGATGCTAACAGCACCGGGCCGCGAGTGTTCGATTCAATAAGCCCAACGGTTTCCTATCTTCGGTGTGGGTTCTTGGCACCACTTGTTGTTGGAGGAGTTTTCACCGACTGCTACCTGACTTCCGGCATGCAGGGGTGCTTCATTGCAACAATTCTTGCTGGAGTATTGCTGACCAATCCAAACGACGACCAATCCGGCAACGTGATGTTTTCTGCCGACACCTATGTAACCGGTGGAAGCATATTCCAGTGTGGACAGGGCTTCTATCAAAACATCTTCATTGAAGGCGATCAGCTTGGCCTTGGATACAACGACAACGGGTTGCAGGTTCAGGACCTGACTGTAGTCGACCAAGGTGACCTGCCAGGGCTGTGGCTGCAGCAAGGCGGGAGCCTGTCGATCTACTCGCTGCTCTGGGGCAACGGCAATGCCGATGTCGGGCTTCTGATAGAGGCTGGAACAGCGATTGTGCTGAGCGGCTTCGTTGTTCCCAACATTACGGGAGTAAATGGGGACTTTGCCTTCAACGGAGGCGGGGTTACCGAAAGGCATACGGCGCAGGCGTGGAACGGGACTGCATTTACGGCACCCATTGCCTGCACTTGGGCCAACTTTTCGACGCCGATCGCTTCGGGCGGCCTTGGTGGCAACGCCCACGATCAGGTGGGCAGTGCCGTGGTGATGATGGGCTAGAGCATAGGCTCAGGTGTGCCGACAACGGTTCGGCAGGTGATGTCTTTGAACCGCCCGGTGACGCAGGAGCTCAAGAAGGCATCTGTTTTGAGATGCGCCGCGTAGATCTCCTTGGCTCTCTCGGGTGTCGGGCCGTAGAAAACATGCTCGACAACAAGGATCCAAGCGTTGTCGGCGCCGAGTTCGTAGGTGTACGTGTGAAGGGCGTAGCGGTTGGTCATGCGGTCTTTCTAAACACTTGGGTTGCCTGAACGACTGCTGCACGAATCCAAGCGCTGAGGATGGTGCTTTCGGTGGCTGCAGCCTTTCGGACCGCTGTGTAGTCGGTCGGTCGAAAGCGAATGCAGACCTGCTCGGTACCAGGTACGGCCTTGGGCAGGGGCTGGACCTTGAGTTTGGAAATCACTTGATGCGCTCGAGTCAGAGCCACGTCACGCATCCAAGCTGACAAAGGCATACTTTCCTTGGCTGCAAGCGCATTTGCCCGCAAGTAGTCGGTCCGGGTAAAGCGGACGCAAAGGACAGGGTTGCCCACGGACATGGGTCTGATATAGCTGCATTACAAGTGTCATGCAAGACGAGAAGGGTCCGGGGCTAAAGGCCGTAGCGAACAATGTCACCCAGCTCAAGGACATGCCGCGCAAGTACGCCGACGCGTACACCGTGCACACGAGCGCGCTTCTTGAGGACGAAACCGTTGAGATCGATTTCCTGGTCGAGGGCTGCATCCCTCGACGAAACATCATCCTTCTGACGGGCGAAAGCGGTGCCGGCAAGACTTGGGTGGCCTATGAGCTCGTGCGTGCTGTGGCTTCGGGCACCAAGTGGATGGGCCGGGGGCTGACCGCCGGGGCCGAGACGGTGCTGGTGCTCAACTACGACAGCCCAACGGACACGATGAAGAGGCGCATCAAGCGCTTGAGCTTTGTGAAAGAGATGACCGTCTACTTTCACACGCTCGGGATGACCAAGCCGCCGGTTAGCGGGATGCCCGAGATGTTGAGGCTATTGGAAGAGGAAGGAAAGCTCAAACTCGTCATCCAACATTTGAACCCGACATTGATTGTTGTCGACTCGTTACGGCAAGGCCACACCCTGAATGAAGACGACAACAAGGACATGAGCAAACTCATGGAGGTTTACAAATCTTGGACAAAAAACGCAGCCGTCGTCCTGATTCACCACACTGCAAAGACGGATAAGTCCAGCTGGCAAGCCAAGGCTCGCGGTAGTGGTGAGATTATCGCCAGTTCCGACGTCGTCATCGAAGTGGCCGAAAATAAGCTGACTTGGACCAAATCTAGAACCTGGAACATTGGAGATACGACCGAAACACCATTCTCCATTTCCGATGTCTACATCGACCCGAGCGGCAAGGTGGTTGAGGAAAAGCCTGACAAATCACTCGGTGCTGAGTGGGTCCCGCAGAACGTGACTTTGAAGACGACAGTGTCTGCAAGCTCATTTCTGCCCGGTGAGCAGGATCGGACGGTCATGAATACAATCGTCGATATCGTTCAAAAGCATAACAAAATCATGACGATAGAGGAGATCCAAGCAGCGACCAAAGGCATCGCCATGCCCTTGGTAAAGCGAGCCGTCAAGGATGCTAGCGAGAAGAAGCTGCTTTCTATGTACGTAAGCAGCAGGGGTAACGCCTACGGGCCCCCTATCGTGTGAGATGTGTCGTTCACGAAAGTCAGGAAAATGGATGCCGATTGGAATCACATTTTGAAGTTGGCAGCTGTATGTTTCATTGGTGTCATTACTTATTCAGCCATAAAAGAAATTCGATCTCCACATGTACCGACAGTATCTAGAGATGGAACTTGCTATACACAGGTAGATGGTTGGGGATCAAAACCAATTATAAATATAAAGCGTGTCCGCGCCGAAGGTTGCGATACAACTGATATTATTGCTGCTCAAGTCGAAAAGCCGGAAGAAGTTCAAGCCGCAGCCCGCGCTGTTGGCTGCGTCATCGGATCGGCCGATGCAGGAACAGAACAATGACAAACATGAACGACACATCTTCCATGATAGGGGCTCTGCGCTCTCTCGTTCTGACGAACCTTCGCTCCTACTCGGTCAAAGTGTCGGCTGAGCACCAACCGTTTACCTTGGCCTCGGGCGGTATCAGTCGCCTGTACGTCGATGCCAAGAAAACCTTTTTGCATCGCACCATGCACGGCCCGGTATCGGCCTTGCTGCTAGAGCTCGTGAAGCTATTTGGGGTTGTCGATGCACTGGCTGGTGTAGCACTCGGCGGATGCCACTTGGCGTCCATTGTCGCGGCGCGAGCAGCCTTGGGCTCTGAGCTACTATATAATGTAATTTATATTCGCAAGTTCCCGAAAGACCATGGAACGCGAATGGCAGTTGAGACTGCATGGATGGCGATGGGTGTGCCTCCGCGCATCGTTGTCTTAGAGGATGTGATCTCTACCGGGAAAACCAGTGCAGCCGCGTGTCAGACGCTTGTCAAGGAGGGGTACGCCGTGCAGGGGGTTGTAGCGCTGCTCGACCGACGAGTGAATAGGACCGATGGCTTGGTGCTTGATACAGCGCTGCAGCGCTATGTGCCGGTCTTTTCGGTATTTACATTGGACGATTTGGAATTGAGTGAAGAGATTACGAGGGTGCGGTGACCCAGTTTCGTGGGTACATCTCTCGCGAGTACACCGTATGGTGTGGCGAGTGCGGGAATTGGTATCAAACAACACAAGCAGCTGACAAATCTCGAGCAGCAAAAGAGTTTCGCGCACGCGGTTGGAGCTTGACTAAAAACGGTTGGCAGTGTTCTCAGTGTCACGCCAAGCAAAAGTTGACAGCTACTCGTTGATGTCGGATCAAGTCTAATACCTACACAGACCCACCAATTTCTGTCATTTTCATCCATCAACAATTCCAAGTACTTACAGAGCAAGCACGACAACTGAAATGAAAAATTTTTTGCCCCCTACCTCGCAGGTTTTCCTCAATGATTCTATAGGCGATCGGACTATAGCCTCCAGCCCCCAGAAAAGGAACGAGAGCCAAATTCTCGATCCCGACCTATTTTTGGGGGCATTTGTCCGCGCCGACGATCCATCGATCAAAGTCAGGGTCAAACCCGCGTCCCAAAAAATTTACGCGCCCCTCTTACTAGGAGGGGCGCATATTTTGGGGACGCGGCCATGACCCGGCCGAATCGTGGTAGCCTGGTTGCCAACAGCACGATGGACGAGGGCTCTACGCCCAAGGCCATCCGGAGCAGATGGCGCCAGCAGGTAGCCACCAAGCTCCAGACGCAGTTCAAGCACGCCATCCCTCGGGGTACTGGGGTTGAGAATACGGCATATTACGTCCAGTGCCGCAATCAAACGGTTGTCAATATCGACAAAACGTTTGGTGAAATCGTTCGATCATCGGATGGCAGGCCCCCCGCACTGTTTGTCCAATCGAAGTCCCAAGAGGTGGTCGTCCTTCGATTGATCGACTTTTTGGGTATTGGGTTGGTCAACAAGCATTTCACTCCTGATGAAGCCATTGAGCTTTGGCATGCAGTGATGAACATTGGGCGCAAAGCCTTGGCTGATAAGCCGCCGCTTGCCAAACGAAGAGCTGACAAGGCCAAACTCTACTATGAATGGATTTTCGACTATTTATGCGGCGTGCCGCAGTTGCCGAGGCACAAGCGCGTTCGAACAGCAAAGGAAATTGCAAAGAGATGCAGGCTCGAACTGCCGCGAGTGAAGAAGACGCTAAAAATCTTGATGGCTGAAGGCAAGGTCATTCGGGACACATGCCAATATGGTGATGGCTATGCTGCAGCTTGGAAGGACACATAAATGTGGTGTGCGAATGAAAGCAAACTGATCAAGATTCAACTGCAAAACAACGAATCGAATGTAGAGACTCCGTGGGCTGAAGATTTAGGCTAACAGAAGGAACCATGAAAGTCTTGCTCACCAGCATTCCATGGGCCTTCGCCCTGTTTATCCTCGGCATGTTTTTCAAGGCAGAAAACGCAAAGCTTCAAATTGAAGTCACCGGAGCCAATGAAAGGCTCAAGAACTGCGAAGAATGGCAACGCCAAGCACGCATCAACAGAATGCGTGACCGATGCAGAGACCTTGCTACCCAGGCAGCAGTACAAGATCCAAACATCCGGCTCGCGGTGTTCGTGGAACGTTGTATGGAAGAAGCAGCCAAAGAAGAATGGAAATGAATCAACCCTATCGTGATAATCCTTGGGCAGCTGCGGCCAAAGCCCAAACTGAGGCAGAGCGTTGCCTAGTACTTGTTAGATTATTCGCTATCCTAATAGGTGTAATCGTCATTTTTGCTATTGTTATAATGCATCTGCACTATGAAGTATTGCAAGGACAATATGTTAGACTAGAACACCAATTCAATGTCCTAAAAAACTCGCTTGATGTAAAAGTATGGTACGTAGATGCTGGTAACGTTTCTGGTTGTGCATCCGATAAAAACAATTGTACGAGCTCCGTTTGCGGCAAAGCCGGCAATGCCGTCGGTCCGTGCAGCACCGTAAAGGAGATCAATCGTCGGTTGAACAAAGGCACCGATATTGTCGTCACATCGCCTAATCCAGAGTTGTGGCCATGAATACAGCTTTTTATAAGTGCACCGTATGCAGCCTGCACTGGCAGCGCCTTGAATTCGACGACAGGGACAACCCCCCTGTCACCTGCCCACGCCTCACTTGCGGCTCAGGGCTTCAAGTTTCAACGTCTCCCGACGAGCGTGAACGACACATCTCACACGATAGTGGCCTCTGCCGGCCAAGCTTTGAGGCTATCTTCATGGAAATGGCTCATTCGATAGCCTTGCGCTCTACCTGCGTCCGGCTTCACGTGGGCTGCGTCATTGCGGGCGCCGACTATCGGCAGGTGCTCGGTGCCGGGTACAACGGCAATGCTTCGGGGCTGGAAAATGGTTGCGATTCCGAGACGCCAGGCGCATGTGGTTGTTTGCATGGCGAAGAGAATGCAATCATAAATTGCAGGGCGGAGAGGGCCCATCCAAAGGTTGTCTTTTGTACGGACATGCCTTGTAAGATGTGCGCCAAGCGCTTGATCAACTTGGGTGGTGTGCAAAAGGTGTTTTACAAACGGCCATACCGGTTGACTGAGGGCATCGATACACTGGCCAAGGCTCGTATTGAGGTGGTGCAATTATGACCAACGTAGCGGAGTGGCCTAAGTGGCTCAATGACAACGTTACAAAGTTGAACGCCTTAGGTGATACCGGGATTGTGTCACCCACCTTCGTCAAGGAACTGCGCGATACGTGCATTGAGCTTCACCATCTTCACCTTGAACGGACGAGACTAAAAGCCGAGCGTGATGCAGCGGCCGACGACATGAAGGAGAGAGCCGCGAAGCTAGTCGACGCTCTGGTGGATGAAGCACCCAAGGATCGCCGGGACGGCCGCGCTTCATGGTGGAGTGCGCTCATCGCGTGTGCTGCAAACATTCGTGCGCTGACGTGAGAGCTATAATATGACCAGTGGAGGACACATGAGACAGGCAGCAAAAAATCATCTTGCCGCGATTTTGAAAGCTCTCGATGCACCTGAAGTTGGCAAAGATGTTTCATCGTCCGAGTGGAGAGAAATTCTTGACGAGGTCGCAGGAGCGGTCGAGTCCCGGCTTGAGTGTTTGCGTGAAGAATCAGGTATGGACGATTAGCTCTCATGGGTACTAGTTTTTTATGTGTCAATTGCGGTGCGTCCCTGCCGTACGATACCACCAGTGACTACTGTAGAAAGCCGGAGTGCCGAAAGCTTGCCAACGAACTGAGACGGGCGCGCTGGGAAGGGCATCTGCTGCGAAATAACGTAGAACTACATAATAAGTGAGACAAGACGATGGCTGAGAACGAAAAGGTGGATACAGAGCTGCGTTGCTGCGGTGGTGGAGACTTCTATGGTCATCAGCCGTACTGTGACTGCGGGCATGTATTAGCTGAAAAGGCGACGGCCAAATACATCGATGAAATGCATGCTGTCTTGACAGACGCTGTAGGTGCTCTCCAGGCTGTCAATAATGGGGACGGTGTCTTTACCGGCGTGATCGTGCGTGCGCACGAGATACTCTCAAGAGAGAAGCCATAATGCTAAGTCGGTTCCGTGCAGACCCGCGCAAAGTGCGAATCGCAATTCGACGTAAGGGAACTGGTTGGCTGGCATCAGTTTCCGGCTGCTCACCAACCGGGCCGTTATACCAGGCGTGGGCAACGGGACCTCGTAAGGCACTCGTCAAAGCGCTGCTTGAAGCCAACGCCAACGACCTTGACGGGATAGACCTGTCGATGGGATGGGCGTACGAGCATCCACAACGTATGCATTCATAGAGGAAATGATGCGAAGAATGTGGCTCCAGTTTTTCGGGTTCGCAATCGCCATGATTGCTGGGCAACAAATTGTCAGGCATGCGCAGGACGGCACTCGCTTGATCGCCTTTTTGCTCGTGCTTGCTATTGGTGTAGGTGGCGTCATGTATGGTGCTGCCAAGTGATTCATGTGCACGTGGAGTGAACCCATGAAAACGGTAGAAGAAGTGCACCTCACAAAGGCCGAACGCGAGTCGATGATGTCGGCCGATCGGTTCGATGTCTTCTACGCCCGAGCGGACGTGGCTCGTCGGCTTCGTGCACGTGGTCTATGCACTCGTCACAACCGCCATTCGGACCTGGCTGTGCTAACCGAAGCAGGTCGGAAAGCCATTGGTCGTTAGTTTGTCTACTGCACGTCAGTTTTTCTCGAGCCTCGCGGACCTGATCGATGCTGTTCATCGTTGGGTCGAGAGTCTTGCCAAACGTAGCGGTAAGCTGACGCCGGAAGAACGAGACCTCTTGGGTGCATGGCATCGGTTCCAGACGTTGAAGTTGAGGCCTTTGAGTCTTCCTCCGCCCAGGATTGAAACGTTCTCACCTGAAGAAGCTCCAACGAAGGACGCAAACAAGAAGGGAGGCCGTTCAACCCCATGACAGCCGCCGAATACGTTCCCACCGCTCCGCTGCACCATGCTTCGGCAAGCAAGACTGACGTCCTCTTCGCCTGCCAGTACTGGGCCAGCCCTAGCATCCAACTGCCCACCGAAATCAGCGACTCGCCCTACGCTCGCTTCGGAAGTGCTTTTCACAAAACGATGGAAGTGCACTTGCTAGAGCAAGCCCCAGACTTCTATCTCATCGGCCAAGAATTCAGTCTGACTATCAACGATGTCGAGCGACTGAAGAACTACTACGAGCGTGGCAGCGGCATCATCGACAAGATTCTGACAACCAACGGTTGGGCAGCCCTGCCCCGAATGGTCGAGACCAAACTTGCCTACGACCCATTCGTGGACAAGGCACGGGTGTTGGAGAGTAAGGGCCAAAGAGACTACAGCGCCCGAAAGCCGACAGAGCTCCCCGGTACCGGAGACCTCATCATCCCGAACGTGGAAGCCTGGCAATCGCCAACTGGCAAAGCGTTGGTGGTCTTCGATTGGAAGAGCGGGCAGAGCGTCTACGACGCAAAGAAAAATTTGCAGCTAAGCAGCCTCGGGTTGATGGCGGCCAAGCTTTTGAACCAATCCTATGTACATGTAGCGATTCTGAGATTGGATGATGAATTCGCTGAAATTAGCGAAGCGACTCGGAGCGCGACCCAACTCGAGCATCACCGTACGGAATTGAAAAAAGCGTTGCGCGGAGCGCTTGCAGAAAGTCCTTCGCTAACCCCCGGCACTTATTGCCAGTACTGCCCAGCACTCGAAATCTGTCCCGTTCACAGAGACCCGTACTACCCCGTTGAGATGCTCGAAACGGCGGTATCCACGGAACAAATGGCTCACATTTTTCCACTACTGCAGGCTGCTGAGAAGAAGCTGCACAAAGCTCGGGAGCGCGTCAAACGGTACGTGGAGATGAACGGGCCTTTGGATCTTGATAGCGGCAAGCGGGCGAGGATCGTCGATTTTGAAGAAGAGAACATTTCCAAAGCAAGCATCAAACGTGCCTTGGGGAATGTTGAGGGTGAACTTCTGATTGAAGATCTTAGAGCGAAAGGTGTTATCGAGAAGAAACTACAACACGAACTTCGCGTCGTCAACACACCAGGCAAATGAGCCCCTACCGCTACAGCGCTCCCAAGCACATTCACCAATACAAGCCTGTACTTCGTCCTCCACTAGAACTACCTGGCGCTCCTCGAACATATCGAAGTGTTAGCGTTTGCGAAGTATGTGGCGACATAAAAGATGAAACTGTCCACAAGCGAGGCAGCCCTGAAGTAACGATTGTTCTCATTTTGCTCACAATGCTGCTTCTAGCGGCCCTATTTTTGAGTGGGCAAGGCATCGGGCGCTAGGCACCATCATCGTGTGAGATGTGTCGTTCACGAAAGTGTTGCTTGTACTGTCTGCTGTGCCTGCTTACGGTTCCGGCTGGAGAAAAGGGTGATGAAAATCTATTTCATGTGTCTACTGTTTACTGCTTGTTCGAGTGCACCACAGCCACCTAAACCGGTACCGGTAAAAGTTGCTGCTGCCGACATGACGTCAGATGCCTCTTCACCGGCCGACGATGGGGGCCCACACTTCGTTGGCGATCCGTGCGGCCGGCAGCCTGGATTCGACTACGCACCGAGCTGCGGTAACTTCTGCGTTGCCTCAGACGGGCTCATGATTCGACAGGACCAGTGCGGTATGCCGAACACCTTCAACGTTTCGTGTGGTGCCTGTCCTGGGGGCGCGCAGTGCGGGGCGACGGTATTCGATGCTGATTACGGGAATCATCAGCCGTACTCGGCGCCAAACTGGTGCATCATGCCTTGCACCCTGAGTCAGTGCGGCCAGGTTATCGATGCGGTTAGTCCCAAGGGCCAGAGTTGGGGTCCGAAGATGCAATGCCCACCTTGTTAGAAATGAGAAAACCCATGAAAACGATTGCAATCATCATTGCCCTCAGTGCTGCTGCACTCTGGGCAAACCCCGCGTCTGCTTGCTCATCGTTCGGCCAAACCTCCGGGTGCTTCGTTGTCGATCCCTGTGGCCGACAACCAGGAGCGAACGCCGCGCCTATGTGTGGAAACTTCTGTGCCAACAGTGACGGGACGTTGGGCGCAGGGGTCGCCGGAAGCTGTCCAGCTGCCGAGATCCAAGTGAGTTGCGGCGGCTGCCCTAATTCCAACCAGACCTGCGGCGCCAATATGGTCAACCCATTCGCCGCTCATGAGGTCGACTGGACGCCGAACATCTGTGTTGCCAACTGCGCGACGTACGGCGCGACCTGTGGCGAGGTCCCGGGACTGGTCGAACCAGGCGGTGAGAATTGGGGGGCATCGGTTGCGTGCGGAAACGTTGTTCTTGGTCAGCCGTACAACCCAGCGAATGCATGCCCAAGTGGCCAAGTCTGCCAAGGGTTGACGTGCATCGCGCCAACCAAGCCTCCGTCGACGGTGCCAGCGGTCCCAAGACCGATGCTTCTTGCTTTTGGGCTTGCTTTGCCGTTGATTGGACTTTTGGCGCTGAAACGAAAGGGTTGAATATGGCAGCAGGACAAGGTTTTGCATCGATGACCAAGGAAAAGGTGCGGGAGATTGCCAGCATGGGCGGCGTCGCTGCGCACGCGCAGGGAAGGGCACACGTCTTTACGAGCGAAGAGGCGCAGAAGGCTGGTCGCAAGGGCGGTCTGAAGACCAGCAGTGACCGGCAGCACATGGCCGAACTGGGACGCAAGGGCGGCAAGGTGTGCGGAGAACGGCGAGCAAAAAAGTAAGTATAAATCTTATGCTAACTGCTAAACGCATTGCACAAGGGCTTTCCCCCAATTGGACCGCAGAGGATCGGCTCCTTGTGATCGCTGCACTGTTGCCCGACATGCAATCGGACATCTATGCAGGCACGTACAGCGTTCCTGGGCATCCAAACATCACGAGCCTACAGCACGTTATTTCGGAGCCGTCCGAGGTCTTAGAGGAATATCGAGAGTACTTCGCCCCGGCAGTAGCGAAGCTGCAGGCTCTTTGGAAGGAGAGTTGACGGAGCTGGACGGGGAACCCCCGTCGCGGGGTGCCGCAAGGTCCCGCCGGCTGCAGGCGTGAGCCCAAAGGATCGTGACATGGCCGATCACGCGTCCGCAGCCGCTTACTCCAACCAAACTTATCGTGTGAGATGTGTCGTTCACGAATGTCCCTAGATTGCAGCTCGAATTATTTTCGTTGACACCATAAACGCTTTGCCGTAAGCGTTAGACCTACCTCGGCAGCTACCTCGTCTGCCGATGGGACTCAAAGCCGGCCCCGGGACCCCACCCCGCGGGCCGGTTTTCTTTTGTGCGTCTTTTTTCCCTCATTTCCTTGACTATTCACCCCAAGCAGAGGTACACCCGATGGCTGCCGGCCGCGGTTCGGTTGGCGAATGTCATGTGGGTTGGTGACGGAGAACGGGGTTCTCCTCCCAAGATAGCAACGAGGAAAAATAAATGCCGTACGGCGCAAGCGACGTACGCGCGAGGGATATCCTTGCGCGCATTCTGTTGGTGTCCTGGCCCAAGTCGGGCAAGACGGTCTGTGCGGTGACCACGTCACCGGGTCCGCGATACGTTATAAATACCGATGGCGAAGGTGGACTTGATCCTGTCATGTTATTCGGCTGTGAGGACTGGGAAGCCGAAGATATCAAATCAAGTGCCGATTTCCCACGGGCCTTGTTATATTTGAAACAAAATATAACCAAATTCAAAACGGTCGTATTTGACAATCTTTCTACTTACGCGCTTATCGTCGAGGACGAAGTTCGTAAAGAGCTTCGAGACGACCCACGCGTGATTTACCCGGAGATAACCCGACGAGTACTTCGGGTGGTTCGTGAACTCATTGCCTTGCCGCTCCATGTAGTCATTACGAGCCAAACAAAGCCAGATCAACAGGCAAACTCGGGTGCCTTCGATCACCTTCTATCGTTATCTGGCAACGCGACTATCAGTATTCCAATGCTCATGCAGGACTGGATTTGGCTTGAAGTCCATATCGACGAAGCGACGGGTCGGGTTGATCGCCGGTTCTTTCTAAGTCCACAAGGGACTTGGAAGAAGGCAGTTCGAAGCTTGAAAGATGTCGCTTATATGGAAGCGAACATCAGCGAGTTTCTGAACATGTGCCGGAGCGTCAGGCAGCTACCAGCAGGCGAGCAGATTCAAGAGCAACTGGAGCAGCTGGTGCAAGACGTTACGAGCGAAGGGCCAGTAGGTCCTAGCGCTGAAGTAGAAGAGAAGATGGTGCAGGATGCCGTAGCCGTTCTTGAAGCAGCCAAGACGGAGCCGGAACCGACGCCCGAACCACAGCCGGTTCCAGGCATGTACATCCCGAAGAAGAATCGCACTCAACACGCCAAGCCATGAAGCGCCTCGAAATCGATGAGGCAGCTGCTGAACAAATCGCTGTAGAAGCGATTCGTATCAATACATCAAATGTCGATGCTCTAGCTTCGTATAGAGCTCAACCGGCTGCAATAAGAATAAACATGTTAGTAGCCGTTCATGGTGTTGTGCAAGCACTACAAAGTCTTGGATACCGAATATCACCTCCCCTAAAATCCATTTCCAACGGAGACACCAATGACTGATGCATCTTCCTACGGCGGCGAACCCATGACCGATTATGAGGAGACACTAAATTGGGACAATGTCGGCGTCCCAGTACCATTAGGCGATTACGATTGTGTCGTGACTGCCGCCAAGTATCAGCCAGACAAAAACAACAAGCATATGCTCAAGGTGCAGCTCGAAATCGAAGCTGCCTACAATCCGGAAAACGTCGAGTCAAGCATCGGTCGATTTCTGTTCGATAACTGGCCCTTTACACAGCAAGGTGGATTCAGGCCCAAGCAGTTCGCTACGGCCGCTTCCATCGGACTTCCGGCCGTCGTGTCCAAAACGATTCTCGAGGAGTGGGCCGGCGGAATCGTCGGATTGAAAGTCGGGGTAACCGTTGTCCATCGTGACTGGCAGGGCCAGACCATGGCCAACATTTCCAAGTTCAAGCCCTACCAGGGCAGCGGAATTACGGCACCAGCAGAACAAGAGGCTCCTGCTCAGCACGTTCAGCCAACCCAGCAAGCCAAAGCTCCCGCTCAGCAACCCCAGCAGGCCAAGCCCATGACCGTCCGTGAGGCCATGGCCAAGAACGGCACCCAACCGCAAGCCAAGCGCTGATGGTCGCCGCCGCATTCGCGGCCGACCAGTACCGAGAGCGCGGATGGTCGGTCATTCCGGTCTCGGGGGGAAGCAAGCTGCCGCTGGTGCCCTGGAAGGCGTTCATGAGCCGGGGTGCCAGCCGAGACGAGATCCGCGAGTGGGGGGCCCGTTTTGGGGCGCGGGTGGGCATCGCTGTCGTCACCGGGGCGGTATCACGTCTGGTGGTACTGGATTGTGACGGCGAAGCAGGGGTGGCCGAAGCGGAAAGGTTGGGTGTACCCGTAACGCCAACCGTCCAGACCCCACGCGGTGGCAGGCATCACTACTTCGAGCTGCCAGAGGGGATCGAAGCTCCCAGAAGTAGCAGCAAGCAGGGTGCCTCTAAGGCTTTGGACATTCGGGGCCACGCTGGCTACGTCATCGCGCCTCACACGGTCCGGCCCGACGGCAAGCGTTATGAATGGCTTGTAGGACCTGGGGTCAAGCCGGCGAAGCCGCCAATCTGGTTTCAAGCCATGTGGCAACCTAATCGTGTGAGATGTGTCGTTCACGGAGGTACTCAGAACAAGCATGAACGACACATCTCACACGATAGTGGTGATGGTGATGGGCTCAGCTTTTTTATTGACCGGCTGCCGCTCAACATCCAACGCTATGTTCGGGAAGGCCACGACTTGTCTGTATTCCCGTCGCGCAGTGAATGCGATGCCGTTGTTGTTTTAGAGATGCTGGTTATCGGTGGGGATGATGGAATCATCGAGGAAATATTTGATTCCTATCCAATCGGCGACAAGTACAGCGAGCCGACTTCTGGCCAACGCTACCTCCATCGAACCATCGAATTGGCTCGGCAACGGGTCAAAGAGGTGACCGTCAAGTACGCGGATTTGACGGTTTATGGCGAGTCTCGAGATGCATTCCCCCCAGGCGCAAGGCTGCATCTAGCACTAACTGACGGCAACCGTTTGATCCGTACGGGGCTCACGGTGCCTGATGAGCATCGACCCATGCAGCAGAGGTGGACCAAACTGTTTGAGGCGCTAGACACAGCACCTCCAACAAACATTCAAGAGGCTCGAAGTGTTTGCCGGACGATTATCGGCAAAAAGCTACGCCTCAAAGTAGTGGGGCATGAAGGTTACGAATTCTATAGGGTGGACCATGGCTGTCGATAAAGAGAGAAGTGACATGGACGTATTGGCTTGGGTTGTATTCGCTGCAGTTGCGGCGTTCAACTACGAGCCGGTCGAAGATGAAGAAGAGGAGGAAGAGGTTGACGAAGATGAGATACTCGACAAGGAGATCGACTACTGCACCAAGTTTGCCGATCAGATGATGGCGGAGCTCGACAGTCGTTTCAATAAGGGGCCAGTGCGCAAACGCCGTAGGCGCGAATGACCGCCGTTTTGGATAGGGTGCGGACGCTCATCGCCAAAACGACGTCAGCACACGAAGAGGAAGCGCGGAGTTGCGCTTTGATTGCTTGTCGGCTGATTCTCGAGCATAAGCTGACAATCGTTGATTCGAATGCAAAGCCAAATGTGTCGGACGATCGACAGCACATAGACCCAACTTGGAAAGAAGCTTGGAGTAAGTACGGCCCACGACAACAAGAACCCAAGGTAGAATGGTATTGGAATAGCGAAAAGGAGGCACCACCGAGAGGCCAGTACAGGGTCATGATCCTTGCCGTAGAATTGAGCGAAGACAATGACCCGATGGAAGCCAATGCAGAACTAAAAATACTTTCTCTAAACCGCATCATCACCGATAGCTTCGTGTTTCACCGGGCTGTGATGTTCAGGATTCAGATGCTTTCCCAGGCTGTGGGTATCGCGCCACCGCGATTGGTACCGAACGGCCGATTCAACAAGCCTTCGGTTGAACACTGGATCGATTCCATCTGTGGCTTGGAAGTCGATATCGATCTCAGCTACCGTAAAATGGGCAACAAAGTTTGGGCAAACATTCAGAGGTATTTGCCATGCGAAGAAAGGGGCTAAGCATTAGACAAGAAGTTGATGGAATGAAAGTTCGAATGGAGGAAATTGAAAAGTTTGTACGAACTATCAGCAAGCATGTTGATCGTCTTGAGGATCCAAAAACGCAATCAGTTCAGCCAGTTCAGAATGGGTACTATTGGGCGAAATGGGTTTGCTCACCATTACGATGTGAAGAGCCATTTGTAATATTCGTAGCAGAGAGTCAGGTGCATATTATCGGTGCACGAAGAGGACTACGTGGTGTTTGGGGTATTCACAACTTTATGATTATAAAAGCTATACCAAAACCATGAGCAATACCAATGGCCGCGTTGTCCGCTGGCGCATCGACGAAACAACAGGCGATAAGCGTGTTGTCTATTACTACTCCAGCATTTGGAACGGCCGCTGTGACGACATTATGGGAAAACACTTTGGGCACTTGAATTTCGTTGTGAGAAAGGCCGGCCACATTGATGAGCACGGCCGATTGGCTGATGTACCGGAAGCAGACAAGGGGCAGTTCCTGATTGACATCGCTCCGGCACGGGAAACACGGAAATGAAAAACGAAAGGATCTTGGCGTCCAAGTTTATCGCAAATACCTTGTACGCCGTCTCTGAAGCTATCGACGCAGATAGGCCCACAACTTGGCCCGACTCGAGTGATGCGGATCGGGCTGCCTATCAAGCGACAAATGCTGCGCTGGACGTGATTATCCGAGCGCTAAACAAGGTGGCTGATCGCTTGCAGCGTGGCCTGGAAACACCATGACACCGGAAAAGAAGACGTTGGCCACTGTACCTATGTGGACACCTGGAGCAGCCAAAGCCATCGTGCCAGCCAAGCCCGAGCCCAAACGCCAACAACAGCAACAGCCGCCAGCTGAAAGCACCATCATTTGGTCGCCCTACCAAAAGGCCGTCTTCGAAGACGTCGCCCACGGCACTGGGCACACCATCATCGAAGCCTTTGCCGGCTCGGCCAAAACAACCACCATCGTCGAGTCTTTGAAGCATATCGATCCAAAACTCTCTGTTTTTTTCTCTGCGTTCAACAAGCGCATCGTCGACGAAATTAGCAGCCGTGTGCCATGGAGCGTTGAGGTCAATACGCTGCATGCCTTCGGCCTCCGGGCGGTGAAGGCTCACTATGGCGACGTAAAAATCAATCGTGATCGAGTTCGTCAATTCCTGCGCAAGAACTTCGAACAGCAGAAATGGTTCGACCGGACGGTGAGTGAACAGCTCGAAGGCTGCATCAGTATGTGCAAGAACGTGCTTGCGGGTGACGCGCTGGCAGTGGAGACGGTCGTTGACGACTACGATTTCAGCACGTTGCCGTCGAAGCGCTTTCGAGATGGGATGCCGTCTTTGCAGCAGGAAAAGGAGGACCGACAACGGTTTGTCAACGCAGTGCTGGACATTTTAGACCAGTGTAGGAAGGTCACCGTCGACATCGATTTCGATGACATGATCTGGATTCCAGTCACCAACGAGCTGGAAACCCAGAAATATGACCGCGTGTTCGTCGACGAAGGACAGGACCTGACCCCGACGCAGTCTGCGTTGATTATGAGCGCCATCCACGAACACAGTCGGTTTGTCGCCGTCTTGGACTCGCGGCAAAAACTGTATGGGTGGAAGGGTGCAAGCGACGATATTGTCAAAGATTTGAAGCTTCACTTCGGGGCAAAAACGTTGCCGTTGCCCATCTGCTACCGCTGCCCAGGTACTGTGATTGCCCTAGCTCAGGAAGTCGTACCCGACATCAAGCCGGGGCCTAACGCCAAGATCGGTATTGTGGAGACCATTACCGCAGCACGCATGCACGACTCAGCCGGGCCCGGGGACTTCGTCCTAAGCCGGGCCAATGCGCCTTTGATGTCTCACGCCCTGCGGTTCATTCTCGACGGGCAGCGGGCCATCATCCTTGGCCAGGACATCGGGCGAAGCCTTTCAAACTTGGTCAAGAAGAGCAAGGCAGACAGCATCCCTGGGCTTATCAGCTTCCTTGGAATGTGGCTGGCACAAGAACGTGAGCGATGTATGAGCGTTGAGCCACCAAGGAAAAGAGCCTTTGAAGTGGCCATGGACAAAGCAGAATGCATCAAGGCCATCGCAAATCAATCGAACAGCGTTGACGAAGTGCTCGGTTTCATCGACCGGATGTTCACCGATGCTGACGACAGCAACAGTGTTGTTTTGTCTACTGTGCACAAGGTCAAGGGACTCGAGAGCAAACGTGTATTCCTGCTGACCTACACCTTCAAGAATCGTCGGGAGCACTGGGAACAGTGGGCAAAGAGTGAGCAATGGCTCGAAGAACGAATGGCCGAGTACAACACCGAAGAAGAGCGAAACGTGTGGTACGTGGGAGTGACACGGTCGATGGATGAGCTCTACTTGGTCAAGCGGCCGGACGGCAACTAATCGTGTGAGATGTGTCGTTCACGAAGGTAAAGGGTGGAAACTATGGGAACGTTAGAGGAAGATATTGCATCGACAATAAATCGGCATTGCGCTGAAAATGGTTCGGATACGCCGGACTTTATTCTTGCAAAGTTTTTGACGCATTGTCTGTCTGCATTCGACGAGACGTCGAATGCTAGGCGTAAATGGTACGGGGAAGAAAAAACGAGTCGTATTGGTGGTGCGGCATATGACGGTGAACTACAAGGTCAGTTGATTGAGTTTCATAGAACTTTGGGCCAGCCCATTTTGGAAAGCCCTACTGTTCCTAGTGATTCGCGTGTCCGGCTTCGTGCGAGCCTAATTTTTGAGGAATTGAGAGAAACCATTCAGTCGATGTTTGATGGAAACTCAGCTGTTGGTAACAAGCTTGCACGAGATGAATGGCACAGTGCAAGTGAAGCCATTCAGCGAATTATTGCCGAAGCAGCGGTGAAAGTGGATTTGGAACAATTGGCCGATGGCCTCGGGGACCTTGACTACGTTGTCGAGGGCACTCGGCTTGAATTCGGTATCAATGGCGGTCCAATTGCACGCGCAATTCATCGTGCAAACATGCAAAAAGTTGGTGGACCGAAGCGTTCCGATGGCAAGGTCATGAAGCCGGAAGGATGGAAGCCGCCGGATATTGCTGGTGAACTGCAGAAACAAAAGGACCGATCGGAACATAGTCTTGCTGGAATTCTTGCTTGGAATGGAGATTGACCCATGATTATCACTCTATGTGGGTCCTCTCGATTTGAAGCCTGGTTTCACATGTGGAACGAAGCGCTTTCATGCGCCGGCCATTGTGTTTTCGGCCTTGGGTCCTACCCAAGCATGCACGCTGGAAAAAAGAATTGGTACACGATCGCTGAAAAGGAGGCTCTTGACGCTGTTCATTTTGACAAAATAGATGCAAGTGATGCCGTTCTATTTCTAAACATGTTCGCCTATCTTGGCGAATCATCGTTGAACGAATTCAAGCATGCTTGTCAAAAGCAAAAGGCCATATTCTTTCTAGAATCGTGGGGTCGTGGTTTAGGAATTGGTGAAAATCACAAGCAAACGTACAAGGATGCTTGTGCCCGATTCAATGTACCGTGGGGCGCAAGTCCAATCGCTACATCGGAATTCCGTGGTGTTTGGAGTCCAGCTTTATTGGGTGATAGCAGCAACCGGCGTTCGAACATCGTCAGGCGACTACGTCAAAGAGAGAGCGAAGCCTTAGGCTTTGAGCGCGAGTGATGCTGGCCCTACGTGACCTTTCTGCCGACCAGAAGCAGGCCTTCACGGCTCTGATGGATTGGACTCGAAATCCAGCCCCTCTTTTGACCCTTGGTGGGTACGCAGGCACGGGTAAAAGCACGACACTTGGCATCTACGCTCGCAACATTTCCCTCTCCGCCTTCTGTTGCTTCATCGGCAAGGCATCGGGGGTCCTTGCCAAAAAACTTGCTGATGCTGGCGTCGACACGACGCGTGACCTGCTCTGCGATGATCCCCAGACCCACTACTGCGGCACTATTCATTCGCTCATTTACCGGCCAATAATCCATGGTACTACCGTCATTGGCTATGCACTCAAAGAAGACCTTGAACGGCCTTACGAGCGAATCATTCTCGACGAAGCAAGTACTGTTTCCGACGAACTACTAGCCCATCTGAAATCTTTTGGCCTTCCTATCCTTGCTGTCGGTGACCATGGGCAGCTCATGCCCGTATCCGGCTACGGGTCATTGATGGCCAACCCCGACATCAGGCTCGAGAAGATTCATCGGCAGGCTGAGGACAATCCGATCATCAAGTTGAGTGCCGTCGTTCGAGAAACAGGGCAACTAGATCCAAAGTACGCTGACAACAACCACGTAGTATTTGATAAGCGGCAGATGTTGCAAAAGCATCTGCAGCAACGCTACTCCGATGCCACGGAAGACCGACTGTCCAGTCAAGCCTCCATTTGCTATTCAAACCAGACAAGGATTCAGCTGAACGTTTCTAGTCGTCAGGCACGTAAGTACTACGGACCACCGAAGGTTGGGGATCAACTGATTTGTCTTCGTAACGATAGGGATCTTGGCATCTACAACGGCATGCGGGGGGTAATGACCAGCGAATTGGAGCGCGACGACCGGTATCCGTGGCAGTACGACACGACGGTCAAGTTCGACGATGACAACAAACGCCGAGTGAATCTGTTCATCGGCCAGTTCAACCGGAAGTACACGTTCTCGTCGTTGGATGATGTGTTCGAAGAATCCAAGCGAAAGATCAACGTCAGTAGCTGGGAGCAAGTTGGTCGGTTGTTCGACTTTGGCTACGCACTGACGTGTCACAAGGCCATCGGTTCGCAGTTCGAAGATGTATTGCTTTTGATTGAGGGAATGGGAATGATGGATGACGAAGAATATCGTCGTTGGAAATATACGGCGATAACTCGCAGTTCGAACAAGCTCACAATATTGATTTGAAGGGTATATACAATGAAGACGGCAGCAGAAATTCATAAGGAAATCGAAACAACCAAAGAGCAGATCACAGCTAACCAGGACGACATAAAGGGTCGCAAGAGTGCAATCAAAGATCGCACAGCGTGTATCAAACAAGATGAAAAACATATCGCAGACTTTGAACGCATCATCCAACGTTCACATGCTACAATCGAAAAACTCAAGGAACGCTTGCCAAAGCTGAAGGACCAATTGGCTACCGCCAAGAAGCGAGAGAAGGCTGAAGGCATCAACACGCTCAAAGAACAGCCTGAAGCCTTGAAGCCAACTGGAACCGATGAAGAAGAATAAACCGGTTGGCATCAAGCCAACCTTCGTCGAGCCAGCTATCTACAACCGAGAGACCTGCAAACGGCTCGACAAGCACGGCAGCACGTGCACCGTGCGGGGGCGGGACACGTACTGCCTCATATGCAATACAAGGGTGACCGATCAGGATCTGGAGAAAATAGCATGAAAAAATTCATCGAAATTGCTGGGTCGTTCAAGAACTTCTACCTGGTGGAAAAAGTTGGGCCTAAGGAGATTCCCAATATTTCCGACTCGGGGATCGTCGTACCGACGGGGGAAAAGAGCCGGAACATTTGGTTCAGAATTCGGGCTGTTGGACCTGAGGCCAAGACGGAATACGCCGATGTCAACGGCGAGAAGCACAACGCAAAGATTGGGGATTTGATGATCTATGCACAGGGGATCAACGTGTACTTGGATTTGAAGGAATACGTATCTGTTGCAGATACTAATGTCTTGGTTATTGTGCCTGGCGACAAACTATGAATATTTTGCTGCTGGACACTGAAACTACTGGAATGAATCCAGAAGTCGACCGCTGCATCGAAGTAGCTTGCTGCCTCTACGACACGACTACTGCATCACCAATCGTTTCCTACTCCAGTCTCATCAAGCATGACGCCAATCCTGCCGAGCCAATCAATCGTATCTCGGTCAAATCATTACTGAACGCCCCCGACGAATGGGAGGTCTGGCCGAAGGTATTGAACCTTGCAGAAAAGGCTGAGTGTCTCGTAGCTCACCGTGCTTCTTTCGATCGACTGTTTGTCAACGAGATGCTTCGCGATAGAATTTGGATTTGCAGCAAATCCGATATTTTGTGGCCTGATCTTCGTGGGGGGACTATGGCCGGAGACCATTTGGTGCACTTGTCACTCTTTTATGGGCTTGGTGTTGTGTCTGCTCACCGAGCCCTGACCGACGTCGACATCATGGTCCGGATCTTCACTCGAGTGGCTGAGCTGGGCTTTGACCTGGATAAAATGCTCACGTCAGCCATGCGTCCGAAAGAACGGTTCGTTGCGCTCGTACCGTACGAAAAAAAGGACACCGCGAAGAAGCTCGGCTTTCTATGGGATGCTGACCGGCGGGAGTGGTATCGACACATGCCTCCAGAGGACACACCGAAGCTGCCGTTTCAGGTGAGACGCGGCTAACAGGACCTTCGTGAACGACACATCTCACACGATTGGTTTGGCCTCCCTTGAACTTTGCCTAGACCAAGTCCAGGCCCGTAGCACCATGATCCGTGCCAGCACCATCGGTGACACCTACTACCTGGACGTCCGGGCCAACGGCGAGTTCATCGCTAGAAGCCGTGGATCCGACAAAACACTCGTGCAAAAAGAGGTCTATGCACTCGTCAAAGCTTGGGCAGACACGCAAGTCCTCGTTGCCTCAGGAGGCAAGACCAACATCGAAGATCTCCTTCAAGCGAGCGTTGAGGCCAAACGAAATGGCTAAGTGTCGTTGTGGTTTGGACGTGGAGACTCCGGCAGTGGTTATTCGGGAAGAAGCTTTCTGCTCCTATGAATGTGCTGGAGAATTGGCACCCTATTCGTCACGGTTGGAGATTGACCGAATAGACTCTGAAATTGCTAGTCTAACGGAGACCTACGACAAGCTCCAGGTAGCGTTGACCGTGCCAAAACGAGTAGCGCCAGTACCTTCAGCCCCTATTGGAGGCGGCTGCGAAGTGTGTGGCAGGGAGCCGGCGATGACGCTTGCTGTGTCGTCGCTCGGCCCGGTGATGTGTAAGTACGGCTTTGAGTGCATGAAGATGGGAGCGGAGCCGTACAAGATGCTCGTTGTCTGGCTGAAGAAAAGAGGGGGCCGGGAAAAGATTCGGGACAATGCTTTGTATGGAGTGATCGACGCAACATTGGTGATGGCAGACAAGTTGATGAAGGAATTGGATGCTGACGTGGAAAGGATGGAAGTATGAAAACTTGTCGTGCTGTGCTCAAGCACACGAATGATGCGTGCGGTAAGCCTGCAATGTATGTCGTTACGTTTAGCGGCGACGACGACAGTGATAAGGCTTACGTGTGTGAGGAGTGCATGGTGGCGCTGAAGCAGACGGCTGAAAAGCACTCGACGGTCATTCGAGTTGATAGGATTGACCAATGACAAACACGCCCGATTCGACGTCATTCGAGGCGTTGGTGAATGAGGAGTGCACCGTCATCTCCTCCACGCTCATCGACAAGAACAAAGCCTACGGCAACAGTGCTTTGGACCCGGTACGAATCTTCAGCAAAGCACCTCCAGAGGAACAGATTCTCGTCCGAATCGACGACAAGCTCTCGCGGCTGGCTCGAGGAAGCGAAGCCGGAGAGGATGTGACGTTGGATCTAATTGGGTACTTGATTTTGCTTCGCATCGCACGAAAGAAGAAGCAAAGAGGCTTAGTATAGGCCTACGGGCCACCAATCGTGTGAGATGTGTCGTTCACGAAAGTCGCCATCATGCCCGAAGAAATTGTCAACGAAAGCCGCGACGTCATCGTCAATACGCACTTTCAGGCCTTTCTTGCTGCTCTGGCTCAGGACGTCGGTGAAGCCCCAATGGGAGCCTGCTGCGTCGTTGCCTGGCAGGAAGCGTCGCGAGTGTCCGTTGCCGCTTCGCTTGCAGCCCAGACGCCGCCGGCTCTGCAGATGCGGATCGCCGATTTATTAGCCAAAAAGTTTGCCCAGGCCATCCAAACGTTGAAACTGCGGATAAACACGCGGCCCCGACCACCATCTGCTTAGCCCATGCCCCAAGCATTCTGGAAGCCAAGCCAATCGGCCCGTCTGCCGGTCCTTCCAGACAACAAGGTCTCCTACGACCCGCGCGCTCACGGCAGCGATTGTGATAGTTGCCCTTGTAAAGACACTCGAGTTGTTCCTCCCGAAGCCCCAGCGCACGGCCAGCCGACGGCCATCTTCGTAGGCCAGGAACCCGGGACCGAAGAGATCCGTGTCCAACGTCCCTTCGTCGGCCCGAGCGGCAAGAAGGTGGACCGGCTTCTGAAGCGCTTCGGAATTGCCCGAAGTGATTTGCACGTCACCAACGCTGCATTGTGCTTGCCTAAGACAGAGGAAGACAGGCCAAAGGCCATCAAGTGCTGCAGTGGTCGGTTGCAAAGAGAGATTCAAAGCTACCCAACCTCTATCCCCGTCGTCCCATTAGGTGCTCATGCTTTTCGAGCATCTTACGGCCGCAAGTTCCCGATCGGTATTGCTCGTGGGTTTCAATGGATCAAAGATGAGCGGGAATACTACCCGACGCTCCATCCGGCGTTCGTTCTGAGAGACCACGTTCAGGCGCCACTCATTGCCCGGGACTTCCGGCGTATTGCCAAACGATTATACGAAGGTTATCTCGAGCTTGACTCACCGAAAAGTTTCAGTGTTCCGCGAACTGTTGAAGAACTAGAATCTTTACTAGCTAAATTCACTGGCTCCTGGGTTGCCTCCGATATTGAAACGACGGAAGAGCCCCCAACAACGGCTCAACTGCAGTGCATTGGCATCAGCGATGTCAAGACAACCATCGTCATCCCGTGGCATGAAGCTTTTACGGTCATACTAGACAAGTTCTTCAGGTCTAAGACTGTTGTTGGTCACAACTTCTTTGCCTTCGATTCCATCGTCTTGGACCGCTACAAAATACATACACCTGATATTGAAGATACACTTATTGCCCATCACTGCTTTGCCAGCCACATGCCGCAACGCTTGGATCACGTGGCCAGCATGTATCTCGATTGCGACCCGTGGAAGGTGCAGTACGGCAAGCGTGGAAACGATGAAAAGGGTAAGGGCAAAAAGGCGCTAAACGAAGAGGAACTATTCCGATACAACGCTCTAGACTCCTACCGAGAGGCTCGTCTTTGGGAAGAAATCCAGGCCGACATCAAGCCTTGGGACGAGCTCTACAAACACGATAAAGACCTTGCCCGTATCTGCCGAGATATGCAGGTCAACGGTGTCCTTGTCGATATTGACGAAAAGAACCGCCTTTCAATTGCCATCAAAGAAAAGGAGGTACGTCTGTACAAAGAGATGGTGGCCCTAAACGGAAACGAAGAGTTCACACCAACCAAAACTGCACAAATTCGAGAAATCCTGTTCACAAAGTTCAAGGCACCGGTCCTAGAACGGACCAAACTAACCGGCATCCCAAGCACCAACAAAAAGGTGTTGCAGGCATTTGCAGCTGCTTCGGACCGCATCTACGGAGACTTCAGCAAGAAGCTTATCGAGTACCGGGGCTGCACCAAGATGCGGACGACCTATCTCGATAATCTGGTTATCGAATCTGATGGTCGTGTGCATCCAAGTTGGCGTAGTTTTGGGACACCCAACGGTCGGTATGCCTGTCGCAAGCCGAACCTCCAAAACCTGAAACGGTTTGACAAACGGTTCAAGAATGAACCGGAGCAACACATTCGGCGAATCTACATCCCTCCCCCGGGTCACATCTACCTCGGGTTTGACGCAGCGCAGATTGAGCCTCGAGTCGCCGCCTACATCTCTGGTGACGAGAACTTCATCGCCTCCTGTGAAAGCGGTGATATTCACACTAGCAACGCTCGGCTCATCTTCCCTGACGTTCCTGAATTGCTAGACCCGGTTGAGGCCAAGGAGGGTAAGGGCAAACCATTCCGAGATATCAGCAAAAACTGCGGCCTTGCAGTCAACTATGGCGCAGGTGCTGACAAAGTTTTCGAGACACTTCGGGCAGCGGGATTCCCCGTCAGGTACCAGCAAGTCGTTATTATGCTTGAGCGGCTACGCAAGGCGCTGAAGAAGCATTTTGAACGAATTGACAAAGATGTTGAGTATTGCCAGAAGCACGGCCATCTGAAAGTTGGCTTCATGTCAGGGCGGATTCGGTGGCTGGGGCACGCACCGGACCCGCAGGACTGCGCAAACTCGCCGATCCAAGGCGGCGCTGCAGACATCATGAACTACCTACTGATAAGAATTTGGAAGCGAATCCGGGCAGAATTCGGGGATGCCGTTCGGCTTGTTGCCCAAGTGCATGACTCGGTTCTGTTCGAAGTGCCCGAACCGCTCATCTTTGCTGTGAACCGGATTATCACCGAAGAAGGCGCAAAGAAGGTCACCATCAACGGCCGAGAAGTTCTCTTTCCTATTGACCGCAAACAGGGCTACCGCTGGAGTGAAGCCGCATGAGCATCGAAATTGAGCTGAGGAAGGAAATTTTAGAACTGGTCATTGATGACCTGGTCTTCGCCTACGCTGAGAAAAGAGCGGAAGCAGGTGACACCGAGGACGTCATCGAGCAGTTCAGCGTGCTCGATGCGGTGATGGATCTGCTTGAAGAGGCGACCCATCGGGCAGCACACTCTGGAAAGTTCTCAAGCCGAGAAGCCTTTATAAAGGCAGTGCATGGGTCGTTTGACCGGTGGCTTGAAAAGGCCGCCGATTGTGTCGAACTGCCCCACGATTCCAGTCAAATAAACTAACGGCCTTGACAAGACTTTCCAAAGTCTTTAGGCCTTGCATAATAAAGCTCTGCAAAAAGAAAGGAAAACCATGTCAAGCCTTCAGCAAACGCTCTCAACGCTTGCCAACGATTTTGCCAACCAGATCTTGGAAACCATCCAGGGCTCTTCGCTTGAGGAGCTCACCGCGGTCAACGGCAAAGCTAAGTCCAACGGTGTCACGCATCACACGGCTGAAAAGCCTGAGAAATCATCGGGCCGGTTGGCTCGTCGTTCCATCGACGACATCAAGAAGGTGGTGGCCGACATCCAGGGTCTTTTGGCAAAGAAACCCGATGGCATGCGAGCTGAGGACATCAGGGAAGCCTTGGGGCTGGAAGCCAAGGAAATGCCGCGCGTATTGAAGCAGGGGGTGTCAGACCGGGTTTTCAAGACCAAGGGACAGAAGCGCGCAACCACTTACTTTTTGACCGGCAAATCGGTTTCGAAGACCGTCAAGACTGCATCGCGCAAAGCGCGGGCAACCAAGGTTCGTAAAGCCAAGCCCAAGAAGGCGACCAAGCCCCAAGAGGCCAAAGCCGCTGAGTGATGGCATGCAACTTTCTCGTGGCCGGTGGAGGCGGGCCGGCGTTTGTTCAGCCGGTCGCCTTCATCGATCCGACCAAACGGATGTGCAGAGATTGCTGCCAGCAAAAGGCTTACCCCGAAGCGTTCATGGTCCGACGTAAGGGTGGAACTGTTGTGAACAAATATACGTGTGCCAAGTGTTGCGGGTTTGAACCGGAGACACCATGAAAGTTTACGTGGCTGGGGCTTCGTCGGAGATGGAGCTGTGTGCTCAATGGATTCGAAAGGTACGTGAAGCTGGACACGAAATAATTTTGGATTGGGTTGAAGTGATTCGAAAAGCTGGAAGTGCTAATCCAAGGGACGCGAGTCTCGAGCAGCTACAAGAATGGGCCAAACCAGATTTTGACGCTTCTAGAAATTGTGAGATCTTTTGGCTTTTGATTCCAGAAACCAATTCAATTGGGTGTTGGGTAGAATTAGGTATTGCGCTAGATAGTGTTTCTAGATCAACGTTATATCCAGGCGTTGTTATTGGTCCGCATATAATTATTAGTGGTGACTGGAAACGAACCATTTTTTCAGCGCTTGCAGACGAACTTTTCTATACACATGAGCAAGCATTTCAAAGTGTCTTTCGTGAACGACACATCTCACACGATGGTGGTACTCTTTGCCGATGACCCACGAATCCTGCGACTGC
>Ga0126373_10000232_pt1 | contig 36826 bp, 24 predicted proteins | sample PanSoiMetPlot_11_FD_92545 | JGI IMG/M metagenome (GOLD analysis project Ga0126373, IMG submission 92545) | Tropical forest soil microbial communities from Panama - MetaG Plot_11 | ecosystem: Environmental > Terrestrial > Soil > Tropical forest > Bulk soil | place: Panama | collected 2016-02-17 | reverse complement strand
CTTTTGGTTTTTGTCGGCTTGCGACTTTAAATCGTTTTCGGCATCTGGCTGTTGGGCAAGCGCCGGGACAGAGGACACAATCGCAAGCGCAACCGCGAGCAGCCCCGAGAAGATGGAACCAGGTCGTTTGTACATAAATTCTCCTTTTTCGCTTGTTGAGGGAGTTTGCAGGACTCAGCGGAGATTGTGACTTCCTCTCGGATCCCCGGCGGAGCGCGAGTTAGAGTCGCGCAAAGTATGCCACTCTTTCTAACTAATAAGTCAATGCCATCATGTGATTTGCGCAAGGATTAACATTTGTGTGGCAAAAACTGGAGGACGGCTGCGCTGTGCAAGGCTTTGGAGGAGTACGGAGCTTCGCCGGGAAGCGAAGTTACGCATGGGGGTCCTTTGTGTTGGAAGAACAACCGCGCATCCTTCGACTTCGCTTGCTCGATGAAGCTGCCAAGCTCAGCTCAGGATGACAGTGGCGCTGGTTGGATAAGGGAGGTACTCATTCAGCGGACTGCAGGGAATGATCATTAGAGGGGCTGCCCCAGCCGCTGCTCGAGTTGCGCGCGGTAAGTGCGGCTCACGCGCGTGCGCGCGCCGTTCTTCAGCACCACGTCGAACTCGCCGTGCGAAAGTGGCTCGAGCTGCACAATGCTCTCGATGTTCACGATTGCGGAGCGATGGACGCGGATAAAGCGCTTCGGATCGAGCCGCTCAGCCAAATCGTTGAGCGCGGCGCGGTACAGCAGTTCCTTCCCGGCCACGTGGAGGTTCACATAGACGCCGGCCGCTTCAATCCAGTCGATATCGATCACGCGCAAAAAGCGCGTCGTGCCGCCGGACTTGATCACGAGCCTGTCCCAGCGCCGGTCCGATGGTGCAGGCACTGACGAGACCATCTTCATGATGCGCTGGCTGAAATCGCGCGCGCTGCGTTCGTCGAGGCGGGATTTGACCCTGCACATCGCGGCTTCAAAGCGCTCGTCGCTGAAAGGCTTGAGCAGGTAGTCCAGGGCGTTGGCTTCAAAAGCTCGGATGGCATGCTGATCATATGCGGTTACAAAAACCGTGAGCGGCATGGCATCGGGTCCGATGGTGTCGATGACACCGATGCCATCGAGCTCCGGCATCTGCACGTCGAGCATCACGAGGTCGAACTTCTGGTTTTCAATCGCCTGCACCGCGGCCTCGCCGTCGGCTGCCTCGACAATCGGTCCGACCTGGCAGTCCTTGCGCAACAGATCTACGACGCGCTGCCGTGCGGGCATTTCGTCGTCGACAACCAGCACTCGAATGTTCTCAATCGGCGGCGTGCTCAACGGCCATCTCTCCAATCACCTGTAACGGCAGGTTCACTTCGACGATGGTTCCGCCGCCAGGCCGCGAATGCAGCTCGAGACGGCCCTCTCCATCGGGATGCAGGCCCACGATACGGTCCCGCGTGATTGCCAGGCCAAGCCCGGCGCAAATCTCCAGTGTCCAGCCCGGCGGCAGGCCGGCGCCGTCGTCGAGGACACGGATTTCCAGGCGTTCGTTCTCCTTTGCCGCCGTTACCGTGACGTTGCCTCCCGATGCGCGGCGCGATATTCCGTGGCGGATCGCGTTTTCCACCAGCGGCTGCAGCAGCAGCGATGGCACAAGCGCGAAACGGACCTCGGGCGCTATCTGGATGTGGATCTGCAGCTGGTCGCCGAAGCGGATCTTCTGGATCTCGAGATAGTGCTCGAGAAAAGCGAGCTCCTCGCTCAGCGGAACTTCGTGACGGTCCTTGGAGTCGAGCGACATCCGCAACAGGTCGCCGAGGTGCTCGATCATCGTACGCGTGAGCTTCGGGTCGCGCTCCACGTGCGAAGAGATGGTGTTGAGCGCGTTGAACAGAAAGTGCGGATCGAGCTGCATGCGCAGCGCGTTCAGGCGTGCTTCAGACAGGCTGCGCCCCACACGCTCGAGTTCCAGCTCGCTTGTGAGGAAACGCCGGTAGTAGCCGAGGGCCTGGATGACCCCGACGATCGTCCAGTACACCAGCATGCTCCAGATGTACCAGTCCAATCCTTCCTTGCGGACGCTGGCCAGGCTTAGGGTGGTCCACGAGCGCTCCCCGACGAGCACCCGCACAACGAAGAAGACGTAAATATAGATTGCGGTGAAGAACAGGCCGGCAATAAAGTGCGCGGCGGCGCGGCGTCCGAGCTGCTTTGAACTGAAGGGCAGCCGCCGGTCGACCAGGACGATCAACGGCGTGACCAGCCCCCAGGCCCAGAACTGTGCAAGCGACTGCTGCATCGATCGCCGCCAACCCATATCGGCTGCCATGGAAAGGGAAAAGAAAAGCCCTACGACGGTGAAGCACAGGGCCACCGCCAGGGCGCGGCCGGCCCACGATTCCACCACCCAGTTCGCGAACTTTTTGCGGCCGCTCACGTTGCCACGGCCCTCCGTGATCGAACTCAGAATTCTCACCACCCCCGGCATGTGTTGGTCGTTAGAGGTCACGTCCGGAAGTATTGAGCACCCACATTTTACTGCGGATCGGCTCGATACCGGGCACGGGAAGAGGCGCTGCTCGAGTCTTGCATGCACCCAACGTACGCGCAGGTGCCTGACGCGTCGACCCTTATGTGGCAGTCGGGATGTGAAGGTCGGCTAGACGGACCGGAGAGGAAGTGAGTCGACGGGTGTGACAGGCTATACGTGCAAGTCGCAGATGGCACAGAGGTTCGTACCTGAGGTCGACCCCGGCGGAGGGTCGGCGTCTGAATCCCCGGCCCGGATCCCCGCTCAGGTAAGTCGATTTTTCATTTGGGAAGGGTTACAAATCCGCGCGCCATACGTCGATCACCCGTACTTGAAAAGTGCGGATAAATTGGGCCGGGAAGTGTGATCCATTACGTTCGCCTCCAGTGCATGGCTCACAACGACTGGATTCCGTTGTTCGCACGAAGCACCGGTAAGAATCGCATCCGGCCGGGGCTTCAAGTCGGGCATGCAGCCTGTTGGGCGACGCGACACTTCCGGGGCTTCGGTCCCGGTTCAATTCCCCGTTAGGGAAGCGAGAGGCCAAGTCCTTGCAGGCTGCTTTGCCCGGTGATCAACTCCCTTGCCGCATTCGGCGGACTTTCCCGATATACCCCGTCCACGATTCTGCCTGGTAGCCCAAGGGCGGGCGGTGTCGTGCCAGGGAATCCACGGCGCTCACGTGTGAATGCCGTGCGACAATGGAGGCAAGTGCGATGACCACTGCCTCATCTGTTCCCTCTCCTGCGCCGGTGGACGTAACCCCGGAATTGCTTGCCGCGCACAGCATCACGGCTGAAGAGTACCAGCGCATCCTTTCGGCCCTCGGGCGCGTTCCATCTCTCACAGAACTCGGCATTTACAGCGTCATGTGGAGCGAGCACTGCTCCTACAAGTCCAGCCGCGTGCACCTCAAACGCCTTCCCACAAAGAGCGAGCGCGTGGTGCAGGGGCCGGGCGAAAACGCCGGCATCATCGACGTGGGCGACGGCTGGGCCTGCGCCTTCAAGATCGAGAGCCACAACCACCCCAGCTACATCGAGCCCCACCAGGGCGCCGCCACAGGCGTCGGCGGCATCCTGCGCGACATCTTCACCATGGGCGCGCGGCCGCTGGCTGTAATGGACTCGCTGCGCTTCGGTCCCGTCGTGGCCGAGCCGGGTGTAGACCAGGATTTGGTCAACAGGAACCACTCCATCGTCGATGGCGTGGTGAGCGGCATCGCCGGATACGGCAACTGCTTCGGAGTGCCCAATCTCGGCGGCGAGACGAAATTCGAGCCCTGCTACAGCGGCAACCCGCTCGTGAACGCCTTCGCTCTGGGGCTGGTGCGCAAGGACGAGATCTTTTACGCCAAGGCCAGCGGCACCGGCAACCCCGTGATCTATGTCGGAGCCAAGACGGGCCGCGACGGCATTCACGGCGCCACCATGGCCAGCGAGGAGTTCAAAGAGGGGTCCGAGCAGAAACGGCCGAACGTGCAGGTAGGCGACCCGTTCATGGAGAAACTCCTGCTCGAAGCCTGCCTCGAAGCCATGAAAACCGGAGCGATCGTCGGCATCCAGGACATGGGCGCCGCCGGCCTGACCTGCTCCACCTGCGAGATGGGCGCGCGCGGCGGCGTGGGGCTGGACGTAGAACTCGATAATGTCCCGCAGCGCGAGACCGGCATGTCGGCCTACGAGATCATGCTCTCCGAAAGCCAGGAGCGCATGCTGCTGGTCGCCGAAAAGGGCAGGGAACGCGAAGTCCTCGATGTCTTCGACAAGTGGGGCCTCGACGCGGTGATCGTCGGCACGGTTGAACCCGAACCGCGGCTGCGCATTCGCCACCACGGCGTGCTCGTTGCGGATATTCCGAACCAGTCCCTCACCGACGACGCGCCGCTTTACCATCGCCCCATTGGCAAGTGGAAGGCGCCGGTTGCGCAGGAGCCCTCCGAGCAGGCGCAGGCGGAGATGGAAAAGGACCGCGACTTCACCGCCGACCTGAAGACGCTGCTGGCGAGCAGCAACATCTGCTCAAAACGCTGGGTGCACGAGCAGTACGACTCGATGGTCCAGACCAACACAGTAATCGGCCCCGGCGGCGAAGCCGGCGTGATGCGGATCAAGGGCACCGGCGTCAGGGACGAGTCAGGAGCAAGGGAGCGCGGCCTCGCGATGGCCCTCGACGGAAACGGCCGTTGGTGCTGGCTCAACCCTAAGCTCGGCGCAATGCACGCCGTCGCCGAGTCCGCGCGGAAGGTTGCGATGACTGGCGCGACTCCGGTCGCCGCGACAAATTGCCTGAACTTCGGCAACCCCGAAAAGCCCGAGATTATGGCGCAGCTTTCCGCGGCCATCGACGGCATCGCCGAAGCATGCACTACGCTCGGCACGCCGATCACTGGCGGCAATGTTTCGCTCTACAACGAGACGCGCGGCGAGGGCATTTATCCCACGCCGGTCCTCGGCATCGTTGGCATTCTCGACGACGTGACGCGCGCCGTACCGGCCGACTTTCAAAGCGGCGGCGACGCGATCGTGCTTCTGTGGCCGATCCCGCGCGGCGAAGAACCCGATCCGGATCTGACAGTCCCGCGCACGGCCGAGCCAACTGATTCAACCTCGAACACGGCCCCCGGAATCATGGGCGACGAGCCCGTAGTCGTTGCGGAAGATGCGCCGCAGCCCGACGGGTCAGTTTCGCCCGAAGTAATCGCCTTCGGCAGCTCCGAATATGCTCGGACCGTTCTGGGCGGCATCTGGGGCGCGCCCCCGCCGCTCGACCTCGAAGCCGAGGCCGACCTGCACACGCTGCTCGGCGTCATGGCCGAGCGCCAGTTGATGCGATCCGCGCGCGACATCTCCGATGGCGGCATCGCCGTCGCGCTTGCACAGGCCGCGTTCCGCAACGGCATCGGTGCAAAGGTCGAGCAGGAGCAGGCCCTCATGGTCCACCCGCTCTTCGGCCTGTTTGCCGAGCCTGCATCGACGGTGATCCTCACCGCCGACCCCAGCCAGGTCAAGGCGATTGAAGAGCTCGCCGACGAGTATGGTTTCTTTGTGTCGCAAATCGGCACCACGGGCGGCGACCGGCTGGAGATTTCGGTCTACCGCGAAGTGTTCATCTCCGCATCCGTCGCGGACTTGCGATCCCCATGGGCGCACGCGCTTGAAGCCGCCCTGCACAACGAGGTGGCCGCATGAGCCGGGTGCTGTTCCAGGGAGTTCCAGGCATTGCAGACAATTCTCATTGTGAGGGAACCGGACTGACCCCTGATCCTTGTTCCCTGATCCCTGATTCTGACAAGCTGCGCGAAGAATGCGGCGTAGTCGCGATCCACGGCCATCCCGAAGCCGCGCGCGAAGCCTATCTTGGCCTCTATGCGTTGCAGCATCGCGGGCAGGAATCGGCCGGCATCGCAACCGCCGACGGCTTCAATCTCGCCAACATCAAGGGCATGGGTCTCGTCTCGGAGATCTTCACCGACGACATTCTGAGCCGCCTGCCCGGCCACATGGCCATCGGCCACACGCGCTACTCGACGACCGGCGACTCGGCGCTTCTGAATGCGCAGCCGATTCGCGTCGAGTCGACCAAGGGCCTCATCGCGATTGCGCACAACGGCAACCTCGTGAATCTTGGAAACGTGCGCGCGATGCTCGAGCGCGCGGGAGCATATTTTCAGACCACTTCGGACTCCGAGATCATCGTCCAGCTCATCGCGCACTCGCGCGCCGGCTCGCTCGTCGATGCGATTGCAGATTCGCTCTCGCAGGTTGAAGGGGCATTCTCGATCGTTATGATGACCCGCGACCGCATCTTCGCCGCCCGCGACCCGCGCGGCTTTCGGCCTCTTTCGATGGGCCGCATCCGCAATCCCGAAGGGCCCGACACGATAGTGTTCGCGTCCGAGTCCTGCGCCTTCGACCTTCTCCGCGCCGACTTCGAGCGCGACGTGCTGCCCGGCGAACTCGTAATGGTCACCGATGATGGCGTGACGAGCCGCCAATATGCAACCGGAGTCGAGCGCACCAGCTGCATTTTCGAGCACGTATATTTCGCGCGCCCCGACAGCAAGATATACGGCCGCTGGGTGCAGGAGAGCCGCGACCAGATGGGCCGCCAGCTCGCCCGCGAGTCGCACGTGCCCGCGGACGTCATCGTCCCCGTCCCCGACTCCGGTGTAACCGCCGCGCTCGGATACGCGGAGGAGAGCGGCGTGCCGTTCCGCCTCGGCCTCATCCGCAACCACTACGTGGGCCGCACCTTCATCGAGCCAGAGCAGCGCGTGCGCGATTTCGGTGTGAAGCTCAAGCTGAACCCGGTGCGCAACCTGCTCGAAGGCAAGCGCGTCATCCTGATCGACGACTCCATCATCCGCGGAACCACAAGCCGCAAGATCGTGCGCATGGTGCGCGGCGCCGGCGCAAAGGAAGTGCATTTGCGCATCAGCTGTCCGCCCACAGTCTCGCCATGCTTCTACGGCGTGGACACGCCGCGCAAGCAGGACCTCATCGCCGCCAACAAGACCATCGACGAGATCCGCGAGTTCATCGAAGCCGATTCACTCGCCTACCTGTCCCTCGACGGCCTGCTCAAGTCCTGCGACGGCAGCGAGGCCAACGGCTATTGCGTAGCCTGCTACACCGGCAACTACCCCACGCAGTGGGTCGATGTCGAAGACATCCTCCCCGCGGCGGCGGAGGTTTCGTGATGGCCAGCCATGAGGTGGTGTGGGCGCTGGGAACTGAGAATCCCAAAATGAGTTCCAACACTGGTTTCTATCATCGGTGGGCAGCGAACACTCTCTTTGGCCATCCCGTGAGTCTAATGTGGAGATAGGAACGAGCCTGAGGTTCGACGCATGAGGATTGCACGCCTGATCGCGTTATTGTTCTGTTCACATCCTGGCGTCGGCTCAAAAGACCGTCACTTACGTTGATGCCTTCCGGCCTTTTCACGGCCCCCAGGCCTACAAGGACCCAATGACCGGCACAATCCTTTACGTAGAATCGGACGGAAGGCACGTAGCGGCGATCTCCAGTAAAGGCGAGGTGCTTTGGAATCGAGACCCCTTTGCCGACGCGCACCTAGAACTCTACCGGACGGATACGCCTCAAATCGTCTTCATCGGGGCGCCGCTCAAGTGGATGAAGTCCTACGAGGTTGGCGAGGGCGGTTTTGTCACGATTACCTACAATTCCTCGCAATTTGGACTGCTGAACATTGCTAACGGAGATTTTCGCGGCCTCGGCCAAGATTGAAGAACTCTCGAAGCCAGGGCGGTTAGGAACCTGATATGAAGCGCAAGAACATTGCCGAGGAGCTCATTCAAGCCATGCGCGAAGCAGTGGCCGTCGCCGAAGGCAAACTGCAGCCCGCGAAGGTCCACAGAATTCCGATACCACCGAAGCCGACCGCACCCTCGCCCAGCCCCTCCCGCAAACCTCTAGCTACTCAATAATCCGGAACTCCCCGCTACAGTGCATCATGCTCATCAGGTAGAGCAGCCCATCATAATACCGCTGCTCGCCCGAAGGCGTGGGCGTGTTCCAAAGCGCCTCGACAAACGCCTTCGGCACCGCCCCATCCGTCGCCGCCTGCGAGCCGACAGCAGTAGTCGCCGCCATTCCGATCGAATGCCGGTCCGACAGCGGCTTGCCGTCGAGCGTGTAGCGATCGACAAACTTGTCGATACCCTGCCCGTACAGGAATTTCTGAATGCGGTCGCTGAGCACTGTTTCGCGGTCATCTTTCTTCCACCACGAGTAATCGACGCTCCAGTTGCTCACGCTGCGCCACGAGTCGTAACTGAACGGCGTGGGCTTTCCATCGAATCCGATAGCCGTTCCGCCATCGAAGTGCGCCTGGTCGGGCGTCAACCCCGTCTCCGGCCCCGTCACCTGGTTGAAGAAACTACGGCTCACATCCGCGGCCTTCGCCCAGAACTCGCGGTCCTCCTTCGGCCCCCACCGCGACCACAACTCGTAAAAGGCCGGCAGGTGGTACGAGGGGTCTGTGTTGCCGCGGTCGACCTCCGGCACAAACCGGATCATGAAATGCGCGTCATCCACCATTGGCCCCACGGTCTGCTCGCGCGGCCCGCGGAAAAACCGAAACTGCGGCATCGCGCGCCCACTCTTCGCCATCTGCTCGGCCATGCGCCGGTTGTTGGGGCTCGGCCACGGATGATCCGGCTGCACAAACGGCGGATCGTCGGGATGTATGCGGAACGGGCTCGTTCCCGTAAGCACCGGGTGATGCCGCATCCCGCGCAGGATCTTGTCCGCCTCGGCCTGGTAGTTGTAAATCCCCTTCCCGTTTCCCCACCGGTGCGCCGCGAAATAGAGCGACATCACAAAGTACTCTTCGCCGTCCGGCGCGGCCCCGGTCGACCGCGGCGCGCCATCGGTGTTCATCGACCACGCAAAATACCCCACCGACGGATTCTTCGGATCAGTGATGAGCATATAAGTATGCGCCCAGTTCCATATCGCGTCGAACTCGCGCTTGTGGTTTAACTGGACGGCGATCATCATGCCGTAGCTCATGCCCTCGGAGCGCGCATCGTTGTTGGCCCAGTCGGTAACGTAGGCCAGCGTGCCGTTCTCGTTCGCGCCCGTCTCGAAGTAGATGCGCTCTTCCTGCCCGTCGCCGTGAAAGAGCTGCTGGAATGCCTTATCGATTTTGGCCCGGCTCTCTTCGGGCCCGTGGCCAATCTCTGCGAACAGATCGCGATAGTGGTGAGTCTTGAATGCGCCGTCGCCATCGCCGGGGAAGCGCTTGATCTCCCCGAGCGGCTTGTCCGTATACGGCAGAGGCATGCGAACCCCGGGCGTCTGCGCAGGAGCCTGCGTTGGCGGCGAAGCCGGAGCCTGCGCAATGCCCATGCAGGCCGAAGCCATGCCGGTTGCGGCGACATGCAGAACGAGCGCGCGCAGAAAGCTCGAAGAAATCATCAGGAGACAGCCTCGTTTCGGAATTGCGAAAGGTTGATTGCGGCTTGACAGTCCATTCCACACGATTCGGCCTCATTCCGTCGAGTCCCGCACGATATGCGTACGCGGCGAAGCCCGCTCATCGCGCGGCGATTGCGCCACGTCGCTGTGATAGCATCCGCTCGAATCATCCTGTGCGTTCGCGGCTCCGCGAATCCCGACCCAATTCCGCCGCGAGCATGGAGAAATCATCGTGAACCTTCGCCTGCTTTTTGGCGCGACAGTCTTCCTGGCCGCCTTCCTTTTATTCCTGGTCGAGCCGATCGCGGCCAAACAGCTGCTCCCAATTCTCGGTGGCTCAGCCTCGGTCTGGATCACCTGCCTCGTCTTCTTCCAGACCACGTTGCTTGTGGGCTATCTCTACGCGCACTTTAACTCGCGCAGAACAAGCTGGACCGGACATATCGGACTATTGGGATTCGCGGTGGCGGAGTCCATCCGGTGGGGATTGGGCGATCCCGGCTTGGCCTCCGGATCAAGTCATCCTATTTGGGCAGTGTTTGAAGGGCTAAGCGCATGGATTGGACTGCCGTTCATTGTGCTTAGCGCTACAAGTCCTCTCCTGCAGGTTTGGTGGTCGCGATTCGAAACTGGCCATATTCCGTACCGTCTCTACGCACTGTCCAATCTCGCTTCGCTGCTCGCGCTCGGCCTGTACCCCTCGCTTGTCGAGCCGCTCCTCACCCTCCACCAGCAACGGGTGCTGTGGTTCTGGGGATTTGTAGTTTTTGCCATATTGTCAGTCCAGCTGACGCTGAAGGTTCGCGCTGTGCAGCCGGCTCTCCTTCGCGAAGAGGCTGTCAGGATCTCGGTCCCCGACGAATCTCCGCTTCCTAAATCCTCGCGCTTTCACAAGCTGCTGTGGGTCCTGCTCCCCATCGGCGCGGCCATGCAGCTCTGTGCAGTCACCAGCTACCTCACCGCCAACGTCGCAGCCATCCCGCTGCTCTGGGTCCTTCCCCTCGGCGTCTACCTCCTCACGCTGATCCTTTCGTTCCAGTTTCAGGTCGTATTGCCCTGGGGAATCATCGCGCGGCTCATGGTGGTGATGCTCGCGGCCCTCGCGTACGGCCTCGCTCAGACCAACCACACCTGGCCGCTCTGGCTCTCGCTCCTGTTCTTTCTCGCAGAGCTCTTCTTCGCCTGCATCTTCTGCCACACCGCGGCCTGCGCGCTCAGGCCGCAGCGCCCCTCGGAGGCGACGCTCTTCTACTTGTATTTCGCAGCCGGAGGCGCTCTGGGTTCCTTCATCGTCGGCATCGCGTTGCCCCTGCTCACGCGATACAATCTCGACCTCCCCATCACGTTCCTCGTCACCGCGCTGCTCGCGCTCGCGTTCAACTGGCGCGGCGGCTGGAACCAGCGCCTGCTATGGTCGGTGGCCAGCGCCGCCATGGTAGCGCTCGTCATCATGGTGTACACCGCGTACAGGCACGACACCACGGTCGCCGAACGCAACTTCTACGCCAGCCTGCGTGTCACGCAGGACCACAGCTACCCCGGCGCAACGCTCCGCACGCTGACCAACGGTTCCATCCAGCACGGCACGCAGATCTTCGGCACCGACGAGCTGCGCCACACGCCCACAACCTACTACGCGCTCGAGTCAGGCATCGGTCTCGCGCTTCGCGACTGTTGCCTTCGCCCCGACGGATCTGTCCGTCCGCGCACCATCGGCGTCATCGGCCTCGGCACAGGCACGGTCGCCGCATACGGCCGCCCCGGCGACCGCATCCGCTTCTACGAGATCAATCCCGTGGTCGAGCCGATCGCGCGCAACGTCTTCACGTACATCCGCGACTCCGGCGCGCAAGTGGACGTGGTCCCCGGCGATGCGCGCACCACGCTCGCGGCCCAGGGCCCGCAGAACTTCGACGTTCTGGTCGTCGACGCCTTCAGCGGCGACGCCATCCCGCTGCACCTGCTCACAACGCAGGCCCTCGCGCTTTACCGGCGCCACATGGCGCCCGGTGGCATCATCGCATTCCACATCTCGAACCAGCACGTGAACCTCGGCCCGCCCATTGCATTGCTTGCCGCGTCCGCCGGAATGCAGGCGCGGCGCGTCTCAACGGTCGTCGATCCGGACCACCCCGAGGTGAACTCGCCGGGCGAGTTCAGCGCCACCTGGGTCCTGGTCACAAACAACCAGGACTTCCTCAACCAGCCCGAAGTAGCCGAGCTGGCAAAACCCATCGCCACACGCCGAGGTCTGCGCCTCTGGACCGACGACTACTCCGCGCTCCTGCCAGTGTTGCGCTGGTGAGGAATACCAGTCCCTAATGCCTAATGCATAACCCCTAACCCCTGATCCCTGGTCCCTGGTCCCTGATCCCTGTACTTCCCGTCACAAGACGTTCACACTCCCCATGTGATAGCCTTCCTTTCTCAACTGAAAGACGCCCGGCGGATTCATGTCGCATTCATCTTCCGGGCGCCTGCCGGAGTCTCTCCGCATGGACGAGGAAGACGGCAGACCGGAAGGCCTGGCCGGAGAAGTCGGTTGTTCGGACGCCCTCGTGGACGCCTTCCCGATGTCCCTGCGCATCGCGCAACCGGTTGAGATCTCAACGCATCCCGAAGGTCAGCGTCACGGCGAGGAGATTGGCTGGGGCATTCGCTCCGGCAGCTGCCGACGCGTGCCTTTCCTCGCCACTCCTCCGCCCTTGCCCGCCGTCCTCATTGTCCCCTCCGCGCCGGCCGCAGCTTCCCATCATGTACAAGCCATTTCGCTGCCGCCGCGCAACGCACGCCGAGTTCCGCAATACCAAGGAGAACATCCATGAAAACGTACCAGGGAAGTGAGATCCGCAACGTAGCTGTAGTGGGGCATGCGCACAGCGGCAAAACCACGCTCATTGCCGCTCTGCTGCATGCCGCAAAAATGACTCCCGCGCAGGGCCGCGTCCACGATGGCTCGGCCGTCACCGCCTACGACGAAGAAGAAGTGGCCCGCGGCACCACCATGCAGAACGCCGTCGCCTTCGCCGAGTGGCAGGGCACAAAGATAAATCTCGTCGACACGCCTGGCTTCCACATGTTCTGCCACGAAGCGCGCGCCGCTCTGCTGCCCGTCGAGGCTGCGGCCGTCGTCGTCAACGCGCAGAACGGCGTCGAGCCCGTCACCGAGCGCGTGTGGCGCTACGCCGAGGAAGCCAATATCCCGCGCATCGTGGTCATCAACCAGATGGACCACCCCAAGGCCGGCGGAGGAAGCGGCCTGAGCGCTCTCATCGAAGATCTGCACGAGCGCTGGGGCCGCACCTGCGTGCCCGTTCAGCTGCCCATCGTCGATGCCAACGGGTTCCAGGGCGTAGTCGATCTCGTCACCATGCAGGCCTTCACCTACGCGCCCAATGGTGACGGCCGCGGCAAGGTCGGCGAGATCCCGGCAACTTTGACCAACGCCGCAAAAGAGGCCCACGAAGCGCTCGTCGAGCTCGTCGCCGAAGGCAAGGACGAGCTGATGGAAGAGTTCTTTGAAAAGGGAACTATCCCCGAAGATCACCTCATCAGCGCGCTTCACGAGGCCATCCGCGAAGACCGCATCTTCCCGGTGCTGTTCTCGGCCGGCGAGACCAATGTCGCTACCGATCATCTTCTCGACTTCTTAAAGGTCTACGCCCCGGCCGCCTCTGAACGCGCGCCCTTCGAAGTGCGCCTTCCCGCAATGGCTGCGGCCGGCGCCAACGGCAACGGCGGAGATGCGCATGAGGCGGCTGCAACCGGCGCGCGCAAGGTATCTGACAGCGAGCTGGCCGCCGTAGTCGTCTTCAAAACCATGTCCGATCCCTTCGCGGGCCGCATCAGCTTCTTCAAGGTCGTCAGCGGCATCATCAAGAACGACGCCACGCTCGAAAACTACTCGCGCCGCGGCCAGGAGCGCTTCTCGCACCTAAGCGTCATGCAGGGCCGCAAGGCCGTCGAGGTGCTCGACCTCCACGCCGGCGACATCGGCGCCGTCGCCAAGCTCCGCGACACGCTCACCGGGGACACGCTCGGCACGAAGGGCGGCGAAATCGCCATCGACCTGAAACCCCTGCCCGAGCCCGCCATGACCTACGCCATCGAGCCCAAATCGCGCGCCGACGAAGACAAGCTCGCCCCAGCAATCCACAAGCTCATGGAAGAAGACCTGCTCATCCGCTTCTTCCGCGATCCGCAGACCAACGAGTTTCTCATCGCCGGAGCGGGCCAGCCGCACATCGAAGCCATCGTCTCGCGCCTCAAAAAGCGCTACCACGCCGAGGTCACCCTCAAAGCGCCCAAGGTCCCCTACCGCGAGACCATCCGCGCCAAGGGCGAGGCTCACGGCCGCCACAAGAAGCAGAGCGGCGGCCACGGCCAGTTCGGCGACTGCAAAATCCGCATGGAGCCCATGCCCCGCGGCGGCGGCTTCGAGTTCGCCAGTGAAGTCTTCGGCGGCGCCATCCCCAGGAACTTCATTCCCGCCATCGAGAAGGGCGTCGTCGAAGCCGCCGCCCGCGGATATCTCGCCGGCTACCCCGTCGTCGACTTCAAGGTCATCGTCTACGACGGCTCCTATCACGATGTCGACTCAAACGAACTCAGTTTCAAGACCGCCGGCCGCCTCGCCTTCAAGAAAGCCATGGAGGTATGCAAGCCAGTCCTGCTCGAGCCCATCATGAAGGTCGAAATCGAAGCCCCCGACGAATTCGCCGGCTCTGTCATGGGCGACCTCAACAGCCGCCGAGGCCGCGTGCAGGGCATGGAGTCAAAAGGACGCTCAACCCTCGTCAACGCCGAAGTGCCCATGGCCGAAATGCTCACCTACGGAACCCAATTAACCAGCATGACGCAGGGCAAAGGCAGCTACCGCATGGAGATGGACCACTACGACGTCGTCCCGCAGGCCGTGGCAGAAAAGATCCTAGCCAACGCCAAGCGCCCGGTCGAAGAAGAAGAAGAGTAAAGAAGAACGGTCCACCGGCAATAGTACCCTTTCAACCATTGCCGCAATTCCAATGCCGCAATTCCACCGGCCCTCAACGAGCGCAGTGCGAGCGAGGGCCGGGTAACTGGTGCAATTGGCGATCAGCTTCCGAGGAGAGCCGATATTCCATGATCCAGAGGAATCAACTTGAGGACTGTGAGCAAGTATGCTGCAAGCTCTTGGGGACTCGCGATCGCGTGGTCTAGCGTTATCAAGACTTCTGTCTTACTGCTAATCTCCAGTGCGCCCCACATCAGACATATAGTGGCTGCGATTTGTGCGCCCTTGCTTAAGGGCCATCGTACCTTCTCCGCGTACTTTGGAATAGGCATCAGACGAAGTTCGCTAAAAAAGATCCTATACCCTCGGTTGAACCCTTCGGCGTCGCCAATACGATGCCCGTCTTCTTTCCCAAGGCAATAACCTTCGTCCTTGCCGAGACAATACCCCTCGTGTTTTCCCAGACGTCTGGCAAAAACGAATACTCCAACCGTCACGACCAGAAACCCCGCAAGCCCAACCGCGATCTCTGTCATTCTCGTACCTCTCGGTAAGATTGACGACAGAACCGGGGATTAGGTTGGCTAATTGGTTAGACTGTTGCTCAAAATCTTGGATAATAAAACAAGTAATGATAATAAATAGCTTAATTATCGTAATTAAACACGCAGGACGAAAAAAGGACAGTCTCGGTAAAATCGGTACGAGGTAACTGCCGTGCGCGCGAAACACTCATTGGAACAATGCCAAAGCAAGATTCGGATGACCTTGCTCATCGAGGAGCCTGTCGCATCGCAACTCAGGAAGGCAGTCTTCGATACGGAAACGCGCTACACCATCTCCGAGATCGCAAACGAATCAATGAAGAGATCAGCTCAATTACTTGAACGGCTCTATAACGGAGGCGAACAATTTCCAAAGAGAAGGCATGCGCTCACAGGCGGGCGACCACCCATTTTGAACGGAGGATCTTCAAAGCGAGCTGTGGCTACTCCGATGACCGTATACGTGGAGCGTGAAGTCGCAGAGCGATTCAGAGACGCCGTCTATTACACGCCAACACATGAAACAATAACGCGCGTGATCTCAAAGGCTCTCGGGCATGCTGCACGCATTCTCAATCGAAAACGAATGACGGCGGAACGAAAACGGAAATTAGGTGAAACACGAAAAGTATCTGAGGATTTGCTGTAATGGGCCTCAACATTGCAACGGAATCTGCGAACGGGCCGCCCAGGCGGACGAGCAAAGCCAACCAATATCTCGCGCCATTGGATCGAAGCAGACGAAAAGCGAGCACGAATAGTCACGGCGTCCCATCCTCTCCCGCGCCATCGCGGAAGAGGATGGGAAACCCATCGCAGCTTCTCACACAGCCGCGGCAGCCTCCGCTTCTACCGCCGCCGCAGGCCCGTACTGCTGGAACAGCTTCGTAAACGTGGAGTTGTTCTGATCCTCCAGCACCACAGCCCACGCCGCCAGGCTCGACATCAGGTTCACCTGCGTCGCGGTAAGGTCCGTATTCATCGTCAGGTAATTGGGAAAGTTGTACTGCGTAATATCGTTCTGGATAAAGCCTGCCACCTCGGGATTGTTGGCAAACTGATCCACAAACGGCTGCAGATAGTTCAGGTAACACCACAGAATGGTGACCGGCTCCTTGTTCGCGGGGATTCCGAACCACGAATTCGGCATCACGCTCAACGTCTGCTGGAAGATCGCCGGCCCCGCGTTCGTCCCTCCGTTATTCGCCGCGGCCCACAGCCCCTGCAGAAGGGCGGGGAACTGGTCCGAGGCAAACACCTGGTTATTGGCATAGCCCTGCGCCAGGCTGTCCACGCAGGTCGCGCCCGCATAGAGCACGTACCCTTTGTTGCATTCATTGATGTCGCCATTCCCATACGGCTGGTATCCAAACAGAGGTGGAATCGCATCATCCACAACAATGTTCGTGTTCGGCAGGTATCCGCCCTTCCCGTCGGAAATTCCGTACGCCCCCCTCACGAGCGCCTGCTGCGAATTGGTGAACGAGATCAGCGCCTTGATGTCGTCATACGCAAGCATCGCGTTGATCCCGCAGTTCTCGAGGTACCCGCCGTCGGCAAATCCTGTGGCCTGTGGATTCGTCACCGCCTTCGGGTTCAGAACCGGCCAGTAGTTATACTGCGGGATCAGGTCCTGCGGATTCGGGAATGACCACGCCGCCGCGGAGGCTATCGTGGGCGCTGTCTCGGTGCGCGCGACGAAGGCCTTGGCCTGCATCCGGCTCGTGCCGAAAAGGTGGCTGTAGATCCAGTTGTAAATGTCCTGAATGTACTGCGCCATGTCCCAGATGAACTGCAGTGGATTATCTTCCCACTGCTGAATCTGGTTCTGCAGCACACCGGCGAAAAACGAACTGCTGGTCCCCGCAATATCGGTCAGCGACCACTGCCGCGTCTGGCCAACTGAAACCTGGCTTCCGCTCACCGACTGGAGCGTCGAGTTGAAGGCGAACGAAGTCACGCCGCCTCCACCCGGCGTCAATCCATTCTGGTCGGTCCCCTTCGGCGTGCCCACAATCCCGGTGATGAACGGCGTCGCCTGCACCGGCGCGAACGACTTCACCTTCGTCCCCGGTTCGTTCACAAGCATCGCCATGTTGCATGCCAGGAACGGCCGCGGTGTGCGGCTGCTCCCGCTCGCCACCAGGTAAGCCGTCTCCCCCGCCAGCGATGGATTCGGCCCCGTCACGTCAGCTTTCAGTGTGTTGCTGTCGTTCGAGAACATGTCCGTCGGCTGCAGGTTCGCTCCGAACTGAAACAGGCCCGCGGGCTGAAGGATATTCATGCCGATGATCGTCTGCCACAGCATGTTGGTGGGCACGCCAATCTCGTAAAGAATCACCGCCTGCAGCGCCAGGAACACCGGCGAAAAGACCCAGTTCGTCACCGGGGCAGCCGCGCTCGTTGGCGCAAGAATGCCAAGCTGTTGCAGCGTCTCCGATCCGATGTTTGGATTGAACGTGCCGAGAAATGCAGCGTCCGCAGGGCTTCCCGTCTGCAGAAACTCATACGGAACGCCTAGCCACGAACCGCCGGAGACCGTAGAGAGAGCCTTGATCTGGCCCAGCAGGCTCGTGCCATTCAGGGTCAGGTAACTCAGCGCCTGTAACTGCCCCATCCCGGCAGTGAGTGCGCGCGATCCGCCTCCGGACAGGCAAACTCCGATCGACCCGGCCGGCGCCGGCGGATTGGAATAAAACTGACCAACAGTAAGAGGCGGGGTAGTTGTTAAACCGGCGTTAAAGCTTCCAGAAGGCATTGATCTCCTCGCAATCTAACGCGAGAGCCGGGGAGAAACCTGCGTGCCAGGCCTGGTTCATTCCTGTTTTTGTGATAACTGCCCTGTGGAGTCTGACAGACTAAAAACTCAATGTCAATCAGCCGACATAAGTGATCTGCCAGCAGTGACCACCAATCACGGGTGCCCCGGAGCCTGCCCTGAGCTTGTCGAAGGGTCCCTCGCACTTGGGGACGGCGGAAGGAAGCTCACCGTCATGGGTGCCCCGGGAGGGACGCCAACTTCCAGGAGTTCCAAACTGAGAACTTAGAACTGCGAACTGCGAACTGTGAACTAAGAACTGACACCTAATCCCGGTAAGCCCGATTCTCCTGGTAGAGCCGTATCCGCGCTGAGATCATCTGCTGCAATCCGCTGTTCCCCTGGCTCGTCGCAAGCGTCAGCGCGCGCTGCGCCGTCGACAATGCGTCCGTAAACTTCCCCGCCTCCGCATACGCCGCGCCAAGCGTGTCCAGCACCACCGGGTCCGCGCCCTTTCGTATCTCGTTCGCATGCCCCGCCAGCTTCACAGCCTCCGCGCCATTGCGCAAATGCTCATCCCCGGCGCTCGCGAGGATGCGCGCAGCGCCAACCAGCGCGTCCACGTTATCCGGGTCCTCCTCGATCGCCTTGCGCCAGTGCGTCAGGGCCGTGGCGTCCTGGTGCTCGATTCCATACGCCTGCGCCAGCGCCTGCTCGCCCGAGGGGAAGCTCGGATTCATCTCGAGCGTCCGCTCCAGCTCCGTAATCGCCTCAGCCGACTTGCCCTGCTGCAGCAGAAACGCGCCCAGGTTGTAGTGCGCCTGCGCCATCCACGGGCTGATCTCGAGCGCCTTGCGCACTTCCGTAATCGCGCCTTCGTTGTCGCCTTGCAGATACAGCACCGCCGACAGATCGTTATGTACGCGCGCGTCATCCGGCGTCACCTGCTCCGCCTGCCGCAGCACGCCCAGCGCGTTCGTGTAGTCCTTCTTGTCCTCGAGGTCGAGCGCCTTTTCGATCAGCCGGTAAATCTTGATTGCCGGAATCTGGATATCGTCGATCCCGTCGCCTGCAATGTTCACGAACTCCGGCAGATTCACCGCGCGGTTCGAAGCCGTCGCATTGTCGATCAGAATCGCAGGGCTCGAGTTCCCCTCCTCATCCATGTGCGTCAAATACATCTTCGTGTAAGGCCCGCGCGCCTTCGACGAGAACACCAGCCACTTCCCGTTCGGCGACCAGCTGTGCCACGAGTTCATCGGGAACATGTTGGCGCGCAGCTTCCGCGCCTTGCCGCCCTCGAATGGAACAATATAAAGCTGGCTGTCGGGTCGCATCACTTCACCGTTCTTCGCCTCGACAAATACAATCCACTTCCCGTCGGGGCTCACCTTGGGGAAGCTGTTGCTCATGCCGTTCTCGCTCGCGCCCGCAATGCGTTCGGCCGTCCCGCCTTTGCCGTCGTTGAACGGCACGCGATATAAGTCATATTGAATCGGCGTCTCATTGGGGTCGTTCGCATACTGCGCCAGCGGCTTGTCCTTCTCGTAGGGCTCCTTGGCCAGCGCGCGCGCAAACACGACCCACTTCCCGTCGGGACTCCACACGCCGCCCGTCTGCACGTACTTCTTGTCGTCAGCGCCTGGCAGCGGCTGACGCTTGCCCGTCTCCCGGTCATACCACTCGAGAATGCCCTTCGTCGGGTAGAACACCTGCAGAAACTTGTACGTCGGGAAATTGCGTACGTAAAACGCCTGGTTGAACTCGAGGCTCGAGCCTGTAAACGTGCTCAGCGCATACCGCCCGGTCGGCGAAATCCTCGACATGAATCCCACGCGCATCTTCCCCGCGCGCCCGTCCGTGTTCCACTGCACCACGCGGTTATCGGTAATGGAGATGTGCTTCTCGATCGGCGCAATCGCGTAGAGCCCTTTGTCGTTGTTCGGCCCGTCGAGGTCGATCCCCATCGTCTTGCCGTCGGCCGAGAACGAGTGGCAGTTCAGGCACGTCGGCACATCGGTCAGCATGGTGTGGCTCTCCGGCTCGCGAATGTCGCGCAGCCGCCACTTGATCAGGTGGATCGCATTGTTCGGCAGCGGCTGGATCACTCCATCCGCATTCGCGCCCGGCATCAGCGGAACGTCGCGAAAGAAGATAGGCGCGCCCACCGGATCGGTCGAAGTCGTGAATGCAATGTGCCCCGCCGTCGAATCGGCCTTGCCGTCGCGCAGGCCCGTCACCGTGAACACCGCCGGCCCATTCACCGAGTGCTGCTGGATCGCCTTCCACGTCGCGTCGTCAGGCTTCCACGTCCACGCCTCGGCTTCTTTGGGTGTCAGCTTCGGCGGCTCGTTCGTCGGCGCCACGCACCGCGGATCGATATCGCCAATCTGCATCCTCTGCCCGTGCGAGAGCGCGTGAACCGCCGGCGAGTGGTCCGCGAACGAAACCGTGATCTCCCAAGCATTCGACGAGGCCCCGTCGCGCCACAGGAAGGTCGGCGGCGTGATCCCCGGCGGAAAGATCGATCCCTCCTCCGGATAATCGATCAACACCTTGGCCAGGCTCTTTTGTGTAGAGGAGTGCGAAGGTACAGGCTGGTCCGTGCTCGAGAAGGCCGCGCTTGCGGTCGAACTTGAAGAGGCCTTGGGTCCCGACGGCACGATGCAGAGGAACAGGAGCACGACTACCAGCGGCGTAAGAGCTACAGCGAGCAGGCGCACCCGCTCCCGAACGAAAGAGTGGGCTGCATCAGGCATGTCCAAAATTCTACACATTTCCGATGAGATTTTCTCGCACTTTCTTATGTGTGCCTGCAGGGCCTCCCGCGCCAGTCGACTGCCCCCGTTGCCTTCAATTGGTCGAGTCCAGGAAAACTGTTGACTCCGAGTAATATTGCTCAATGGCATCCTTCTATCGGTCAACGGTGAGTACGTTTATTTCATTGACCAATGATGAGATACTTGCCCGTCTCGAAGTTGCCTATGCGAAGCACGGGTACACACGACAGTTCTCGGATCAGACTTTAACGTGGCAGCGTGATCTCCAACTCATGCGCGAAACACTTGAGTCCTGCGTTGCTCTGTCTCAATCTGCCGCGAATTGGGGAATCTTGCTGGAGTTCTCGATTCCACGCAAGGAAATGCGAATCGATGTCGTCCTGCTTATTCAAAGCACAATCGTCGTGCTGGAGAGCAAGTCTGGCGATCTGTCGGTGCAGGCTCGCCGCCAGGTCGAGGAATACGCTCTATTGCTTCACTACTTCCACAAGGGATCAACAGAGCATCACATCGTACCGGTTCTCGTATCGCCAGCCGCGGAAGGACTAAAACTCGACGCTTTGGCGCAATACGAGATGTTTCCCCAACTAGCCACCTATTGGATTGCAAATGTCATTACGACGTCCTGGTCGCAGTTAAGCAAACTTCTCATTTCGCTCGTGGAAGATGGGAACGCTCAGATCGATCCATCGATTTGGGATGTTAGTCCGTACTACCCTGTTCCAACAATCATCGAAGCAGCAAAACAACTTCGAACGGGGCTCTCCATTCGGGAGATTGCCCATTCGGAAGCATCAGAGCACGAGATTGAAGCGGTCCGTAATGCGATTCAGGGATATATCGATGAAGCCCGGACACATCATCAACACATCATCTGCTTCCTCACCGGAGTCCCAGGGTCAGGGAAGACGCTCGTTGGCCTCAGCCTTGCCCATCTCGACGGTGAAAGCCAGTCTGAAGCAGTGCACTTCATGAGCGGCAATGGGCCGCTCGTCAAGGTACTTCAACACCTATTTACTCAAGAGGGAAGAAAGCAGGGGGACAGCGTCCCGCAAGCTCGGGTACGGGCAAAAGCTTTGATTGAAAATGTTCACGTTTTCGCTCGTCATCACACGGAAGAGGATTTTGGAGCGCCATCTAATCATGCGGTGATATTTGATGAAGCGCAGCGAGCGTGGAACCGTGCGCAAAACAAGAAGAAATTCAATCGCGATTACTCAGAGCCAGAGATGCTTCTTAACATTATGGAGCGGCATGCAGACTGGGCCGCAGTAGTTGCTCTCGTTGGCGGCGGACAGGAGATCAATGACGGTGAAGCTGGATTAGAAGAGTGGGGCCGAGCTCTTGCTGCACGCGAAAAGAAGTGGCTGATCTCGGCATCCCCCGAGGTTATTAAAGGCGGAGAATCCACTGCCGGTCATCGTTTATTTGATGAGCCTAATCCCCATCTCATCATCCTCACGAATGAAGCGCTTCACCTTCGCACGTCCAATCGAAGCCTGCGTGCTGAAAAGCTAGCGACATGGGTGAATCACGTCTTGGACGGTAACGCTGATCGTGCAGCTTCCATCGGAATTACCGAGAAATTTCCCGTTTTCATGTCACGCAATCTGAACGAGGTTCGTGCGCACCTTCGAAAACATGGAATTGGTGAGAATCGATTTGGCTTGGTCGGTTCGTCGGGTGCCGCACGGCTTCGAGCCGAAGGCCTGGAGCCAAGTTCGACATTTCACGCCGACTACCCGTGGGAATATTGGTACCTCGCAAATAAATCAGACGTCCGCTCTAGCTTTCAATGCGAAGTCTTTGCGACGGAGTTCGAAATTCAAGGACTCGAACTCGACTGGATTGGACTGTGTTGGGGTGGCGATTTCGTTTGGGACGACTCGCAGGGTTGGCTGCTAAGAAATTTTCGACCCGGTGCCACAAATCGCTGGCTGTCAATTAAGGAAAGTGACAAAAGAAATTTCCGCCGAAACGCCTATCGGGTCCTCTTCACTCGCGCCAGGCAAGGCATGATTCTCTTTGTTCCTCAAGGAGAGGAAGGCGACCCAACGACAAATCGCGATGAATTCGAAGCGACCGCCCGATTCCTTCTCCGCTGTGGCGTCCTTCCACTGGACTTAGCACGTGAAGGCCCTCCCAAGGTTTTCTCGCCTTTGCAACTTTCTTTTTAGCTGGCTCCCCATCCCAGATTGAGGTACTATCAAAATACCCGCCGGTCTCCCCGGCCGAGGAGGAGAACAGTGTTCAAATCCGTCGCCGTCTCAAGACGACCTATTCGCTGAACATTGCCTCGGGTTTCCCAACCGCCGCCCTCAGCGGCGTCCCGAGGTCGACTTCAGCCCCGGGTATTTGCTCTGCACAACTGAATCCGACTGCAGCGTGAGCCCTTCGCCCATGCCCGTCCGACCCCTTTCGGACCGGCAGACGTGGAGTTCCCAATGTCATTGCTCGAGTCCATAACCCCGCAACCGGCCAACTCCGGCCAGCGAAGTCTCTGGGCCTCCGTGCGCGAAGCCCTGCGCGGCTCCCACCAGGACTACACCACCGGCAGCCTCAACCGCTCCATCCTCCTGCTCGCCATCCCCATGGTGCTCGAGATGGTCCTCGAGTCGCTGTTCGCCGTCGTGGACGTCTTCTGGGTGGGCCGCCTCGGCGCGGACGCAGTCGCCACCGTCGGCCTCACCGAATCCATGCTGGCCCTCGTCTTCGCCATCGGCATCGGCCTCTCCATGTCCACCACGGCCATGGTGGCGCGCCGCATCGGCGAAAAGAAACCCGAGGAAGCATCCATCGCCGGCATGCAGGCCATCGTGCTTGGCCTCGTCATCTCGCTCACCCTCGGCATCCCCGCGGGCGTCTTCGCTCCGCGCCTGCTCGCGCTCATGGGCGCGTCGCCGGCCATTGTCGCCGGCGGCTCGGGCTACGCGCGCATCGCTCTCGGCGGCTGCGGAGCCATCGTCATGCTGTTCCTCAACAATGCCATCTTCCGCGGCGCGGGCGATGCAGCCATCGCCATGCGCCTGCTGTGGGTGTCGAACATCATCAACCTCATCCTCGACCCGTGCCTGATTTTTGGGCTCGGCCCATTCCCGCACATGGGAGTCACCGGCGCCGCCATGGCCACGTTCACCGGCCGCAGCATCGGAGTGCTCTACCAGTTCTGGCGCCTCGCCCGCGGAACCGAGCGGCTCGTCGGCCTCGCGCATCACCTACGCGTGAACCTGTCCGTCATGACGCGCCTGCTCCGCGTCTCCATCACCGGAATCCTCCAGTTCGCCATCGGCCACGTGAGCTGGATCTTCCTCGTCCGCATCGTCGCCATGTTCGGCGCCGCATCGGTCGCGGGATACACCGTCGCCATTCGCATCGTGGTGTTCTTCATCCTGCCTTCCTGGGGACTGAGCAACGCCGCGGCCACGCTCGTGGGCCAGAACCTCGGCGCAAAGAACCCCGACCGCGCCGCGCAGGCCGTCTGGCGCACCGGCTTCTACAACATGCTGTTCCTCGGGCTCATCGGCATCTTTTTCGTGGTGTTCGCCACTCCGGTAGTCCGCCTCTTCATCGCCGACCCGGCCGTGATCCCCATCGCCGCGGTAGCGCTGCGCACGTTCGCCTGCGGCAACGTGGGCTACGCCTACGGAATGGTCATGCTCCAGGCCTTCAACGGCGCGGGAGACACTGTCACGCCCACCATCGTCAACTTTTTCGGCTTCTGGGTGCTCGAGCTGCCGCTGGCCTGGCTGCTCGCCGTCACCCTCGGCATGCGCGGCGAAGGCGCGTTCCTCTCCATCGTCGTGGCGGAGTGCTCTATGGCCCTCGCCGGCATAGTCCTGTTCCGCCGGGGCCGCTGGAAGAAGCAGAAGATTTAACCGTCAGCCTCGTCTGGGCCGGAGCCACCACTCCGGCCCGCACCTTCTCGCGGAAACGCGGTGAGAAGCAGTGCGACGCCCGTGCCGGTCATCCCGGTTTGGCCATTCGCCACGCCATCGAAATGGGCACGTACTGGCGTTCCTGGCATCTGAGGCAGCGAATGGGGTACTGCAGGACCAGCAACTCGAAAACATCCACAACGCGAAATCGGGAAAGACGAAAAGCTTCAGTACCGCAGCGATGGCATCTCATGTAGGGGCCCTCGAATCGAGACCAGCCTAACACCCGCCCGTGCGCAAAATCCCGCAATCAGGGAACACCGAGCCGCATCCCGCACCCCGCGCACGAGCCAGCCCCGCATTTTTCCCTGTTACCCGAATCGCAAGCCCCACCCGCGACATCTGAGAAAATGAATGTCAGTGAGCCGATCGCTACAATCTGCAAGGCGGCCGCGGCGGCTGCCCGCTCTTTTTGCGCTCCTTTGGGCCGCGCCGCTCGCGCTCGCGCAGTATGCGAACCCAACTTCCGCAGCCAATCCGTTCTACGGCAGCATCACCGTCGCTCCGGTCACAGGCGAAACCATCCAGCTCTCCCTTGACGACGCCATCCAGCGCGGCCTCAAAACCAACCTCGGCCTCCAGGAAGCCCAGAACTCAGCCCGCGCCATCCACGCCGAGCAGATGCAGGCCCTCCAGGAGTTCCTGCCCACCATCTCGCTCACCGGTGACACCGGCTTCTACCAGCACGATCTCGCCGCCCTTGGCTTTTCCGCCAGCACGTTCAACAAGTTCGCAGGCCTCTTTCCTCCCGGCGTGAAGCCCAACTTCCCGCTCGTCACAAAGGACACCCTCACCGAGGGCCAGGTCCACTACGAACAAACCCTCTTCTCCGGCCCCGTCATTGCCGGATGGCGCGCTGCCGGCGCAGCCACGCGCGCCTCGCACTTCGCCGTCAATACCGCCCGCGGGGACGTAGTCCAGAACGTCGCGTCAACTTACCTGCAATCCATCGCCGCCTCGAGCGACGTAGAAAACGCCAAAGCCCTCGAGCAGGCCGACCTCGTTCAGCTCAACCACACCCGCGATCAGCACGAAGCCGGCGTCGCCTCCAACCTCGACGAAGTCCGCGCCCGCGTCCAGTATCAGACGCAGCAGCAGGCCGTCCTCGCCGCGCAAAACGACCTCGACAAGGACCTCATCCTGCTCAAGCGCGAGATCGGCCTCTCTCCCGGTCAGGACCTCGTCCTCACCGACCACACGCCCTACAACGACCTCGCCCTCCAGACGCCCGAAGAAGTCCGCGCCTCCGCCTTCCGCTACCGCAACGACTACCAGAACCTCCAGAATCAGGTCCAGGAACTCAAGGCCATCCACGCCGCCTACCGCTCCCAGCGCTGGCCCAAGCTCAGCTTCAGCGGCAACTACGGCGTCGAGGCCATCGGCGGCGTCCTCTCCCACGGCACCTTCGCCGCCATCGGAACCCTCAGCGTTCCCGTCTTCCGCGAAGCCGGCCTGCGCGGCGACATCGACGCATCCCAGGCGCAGTTGAACGCCGTCGAATCCCAGCTCGACGACCTGCGCGGCAAGATCGACCAGCAGGTCCGCACCGCGCTGCTCGACGTTGCCGCCGCCAACAAGCTCGTCGAAGTCTCCCGCTCCAACGTGGATCTAGCGACCCGCGGCCTCAGCGACGAAACCGACCGCGTCAACGCCGGCGTAGACGACACCCTGCCGCTAGTCACCGCCCAGGCCGCCCTCGCCGCCGCCCAGCGCAACCTCGTCCAGAGCCTCTACGCGTACAACGTCTCCAAGCTCGCCTTAGCCCGCGCCGCCGGCGTCCTCGAACTCCAGTACCGCGACTACATCGGCAGATAACGTATTCATCCAGCAAAGCCAAAATCCTGCGCCACCTAAGTCGCAATCCTGCGTTAGTCTGGAACTGATTTCATCCATGTTTGATAGAGAGCTGCAAATCAATGTCGTAATTAACGCGCCGTAGGCGCAGCGATTGTTAGCCCCGCGCTTTAGCGTGGGGAAGCGGGCCCCACATGATTTCTCGCGGAGTCCCGTAGGGACGGTGCCGAACCATGACTCGTGCAGGAATCAAAACTCGAACGGGATGCTTTTCCTGCCCCGGAACATTCGCGCACACAAACGCAACGAAAATCAGCCAACTTGGACCGAGCAACTCTCAACAAACCTAAAGGCTTGGTTCGATTCTTCGGCAGCCCTGACTCGTTCCAAACAACGGCAGCCCTCACCGGAGGAAAGGAAACGTGCCCAGAAAGCTGCGGATCAACTACTACGTCGAGCCTGACCCGGCCGCCCTCGCGCGCCGCGCCGCGCAATATCTCTCCGAAATGGTGCACGAGGCCGCAGACGCCCGGGGCCGCGCCCGCATCGCCATCAGCGGCGGCTCCACCCCCAAAGCCGCGTTCCAGCGCCTGGCCGATCCGAACCAGCGCTATCGCGCCGCCATGCCCTGGGACCGCCTCGACCTCTACTGGGTCGACGAGCGCACGGTCCCGCCCGACCACCCCGACTCCAACTACCGCATGACCCGCGAAGCCCTCCTCAGCCACGTGCCGCTTCCGCCCGAACAGATCCATCGCATGGAAGGCGAGCTCGAGCCCGAAGCCGCCGCCTCGCGCTACGAGTCCCTCCTGCGCGACACCTTCCGTCTTGAAGGCGCCGAAACCCCGCGCTTCGATCTCGTCCAGCTCGGCATGGGCCCCGACGGCCACACCGCGTCGCTGTTCCCGCACACCGCCGCCATCCACGAGATGGGCCGCCTCGTCGCCGCCAACCACGTGCCCCAGCTCGATACCTGGCGCATCACTCTCACGTGGCCTGTCATCAACCACGCAAGCTCCGTCTTCTTCCTCATCGCCGGTGAAGACAAGGCCGAGCGCGTTCACGAAGTATTCACCGGGCCGCGCGATCCTGAGCGCCTCCCAAGCCAGCTCATATGGCCCTCAAGCGGTATACTCACCTTGTTCTTGGATAAGGCCGCTGCTGCTCATCTTCCCGCACCAAATGGAGAAGGCTGCGGAACATTGGAGAGAGAAAGATGATTCTTGCCGGCGACGTTGGCGGCACTAAGGTACACCTCGCCCTGTACGATTTCACCAACGGAAAACTGGATTATCGGCGCGAGGAACGGTTCCCCGCAAAGGATTACTCCGGGCTTGAGGCCATCGTCACCGAATTCCTCCGCGCCGACAAGGCAACCGCCGCCTGCTTCGGCGTCCCCGGCCCCGTACGCGACGGCCGCCTGCGCCTCACCAACCTTCCCTGGACCCTCGACGCCCGCGAGCTCTCGCACTCTCTCAACATCGATCACGTCTTCCTCATCAACGATCTCGAAGCCAACGGCTACGGCATCGCCGAGCTCCAGCCCGACCAGATCTACACCCTCAGCGAAGGCGACCCCAGCCAGATCGGCAACCGCGCTCTCATCGCCGCCGGCACCGGCCTCGGCGAGGGCCTGCTCACATGGAACGGCCGCATCCACGTCCCGTATCCCTCCGAGGGTGGCCATGCCGACTACGCCCCCCGCAACGAAGACGAGATCGACCTCTTCCGCTTCCTCAAGCAGAAATACAACGGCCGCATCAGCTTCGAGCGCGTCGTCAGCGGCATGGGCATGACCAACATCTTCGAGTTCCTGCGCGACGTGCGCGGCATGGATGTCGAGCCCGATCTCGCCGAGAAGATCGCCGCGGCGCCTGACGCAAATGCCGTCATCACGGAAAAGGGTCTCAGCGGCAAAAGCGAAATCTGCGTCCGCACTCTGGATATGTTCGTCTCCGCCTACGGCGCCGAAGCCGGCAACCTCGCGCTCAAGGTCCTCTCCGTCAGCGGCCTCTACCTCGGCGGCGGAATCGCCCCGCGCATCCTCGAGAAGCTAAAGGACGGCACCTTCATGAAGGCTTTCACCGACAAGGGCCGCCTTAGCCAGCTGCTCATCAACATGCCGGTCCGCGTCATCCTCGAGAGCCGCGCCGCCGTCCTCGGCGCAGCCGCTTACGCTGAAGCCCGCGCCGCATTCATCAGCGGCGTTTCCCCCCGCGCCGCCTCCATCCACAACTAAGTTCTTGATCATCGCCCACGGGATGGGCCGGCTGCTCGGCTGGCCTTTCTCTTTGCGCAAATCCGCGGCGTCAATTGCCCACGCTGAAGATCACGTTGATCGTGGTATCCACGTCGACCGGCTCTCCGTTCAGCATGTACGGCTTGTATCTCCAGTGCGATACGGCCCATAGCGAGGACGCGGCCAGGGAGGGCCACGGAGTCGACACAACATGGAGATCATGCACCGCGCCGTCCATCCCAATGATCGCTCTCAGCACAACTCGGCCCGAAAGTCGGGCTGCTTTGGCGTCTTCAGGATAGACCGGGACCTCCTTCTTGACGAGGTTGCCCGCAGACACGCCGGCGCTCACAGGCACGGCGTTTCCAAACTTTGTAGTGACCGCGTTGGGGCTCGCCACCAGGGCCGGATCGGACCCATTGATTGTTGTGATCGAATTCACCTCGGCAGTGAGAATCTTGCGTTTACCCTCAAACATGAAGATCTCCCGCGCAAGATAGGGCCCGTTCGGAAACCTCACAATATGGTTGAACTCGGTTGAGATGGTACCGAACGAATAGCTTATGCGGAGCGCAGGCGTGGCGGAGTCGAAGCAGTAGGTCGGAAACAGTCCGAGCGGCACTGTCTGCACCTGCCTGTTTGCCGGCATCTTGGGAACAACCATGATGCAGGAGAGCTTCGACCCTCCCGCAGATTTGAGCTCGCGATCAAGCCGGTAACTGTTTGGATCGTAATCCTGCTCTTTCGGCATGGGCGAAATCAACGCGGCTTGCAGCTTGTACTCAAAGAACTCGATGGGTGTGCCGGTCGATAAGTAGGCGTGCTTGCCGTCGGAGGTGTGCCAATCCGTATGTGTGGCGTCCGCACGCGCCCAAGAGCTGCGATCTACACTCGGCGAGGCCCACCAGTACTCGTACGTACCCTGGCTCGCAGGATTCCCTTTTTCGTCGTAAAGCTGGTAGCTCGCTTTCAAATGCCAGGGCTTCATGGCCGAGTTCGAAAAGTCGTAAAGGGGCGCCGCGGCGCGCAAAACCGCCAGCGGATCCTTCGGCGTCTCAGGAACGGTAGTTGCACCGGTCTGCGCGAGAGCCGTTGCGGAAATTGCAAGTAGTGCGGCAATCCAGCGATTCATGGGAATGCAGTCAGCGTAACATGCCGAAATCTGCGGGTGAATCTACCGCCTCATCGCCGCCCCCACCGTCGCAATCGTCCCGTGATAGAAGTACTGTCCCAGCCCCACCGTAAACAGCCAGCACCCGTAGAGCGCATGCTCAAAACTCTACGTCGCAAACGAACCCCCGCCTCGGGCGGTCTGCTTCTCGCAGATTCCTCACGGCCAATTGTGACAAAGAGGCTATGCTGAAAGCGATCCTCAACGGCAATGACCTTCGCCCACACCATCGACCGCGTCCGCTACAGCTTCGGCAGCCTGCACGAGCTGCTCGCCAGGGCTACGCCTCTGCGTTCCGGTGACGTACTCGCCGGTGTCGCCGCCGAATCGGCCCGCGAGCGCGTCGCCGCGCAATTTGCCCTCGCCGACGTGCCCCTCCAGCAATTCCTCAATGAGCAGGTCATCCCCTACGAATCCGACGAAGTCACGCGCCTCATCCTCGACACGCACGACGCGCAGGCCTTTGCGCCCATCCGCTCCTTCACCGCCGGCGAGCTGCGCGACTGGCTCCTCTCTGATGAGGCCACTCCCGAAAGAATCTCCGCCCTCGCCCCCGGCCTCACGCCCGAAATGGCAGCCGCGGTCAGCAAGCTGATGCGCCTCCAGGACCTGATCGCCGCCGCCCAAAAAATCCGCGTGGTCACGCGCTTCCGCACCACCATCGGCCTCCCTCAGCGTCTCAGCGCGCGCCTCCAGCCCAATCATCCCATCGACGATCCCGCCGGAATCGCCGCGTCCATCATCGACGGCCTTCTTCTCGCGTCTGGTGATGCAGTCATCGGCATCAATCCCGCCGGAGACAGCGTCGAGACCACCGTTCGCCTTCTGCGCCTCATCGACGCGATTCGCCTCCGTTTCCAGATCCCCGCGCAGAGCTGCGTCCTCGCCCACATCACCACGCAGATGGCCGCTCTTGAAGCCGGCGCGCCGGTTGACCTGCTTTTCCAGTCCATCGCCGGAACCGAGGCCGCCAACCGCAGCTTCGGCGTAAATCTCGCGCTCCTCCGCGAAGCGCACGACGCCGGCCGCCAGCTCAACCGCGGAGCCGTGTGCGCCGGCGGCATCATGGGCGTCGACATCATGTACTTCGAAACCGGACAGGGCTCGGCGCTCTCCGCCAACGCCCATCATGGCGTGGACCAGCAGACCCTCGAAGCCCGCGCCTACGGACTCGCGCGCGCCTTCCGTCCCATGCTCGTCAACACCGTCGTCGGCTTCATCGGCCCCGAGTATCTCTACGACGGCAAGCAGATCGCGCGCGCCGGTCTCGAAGATCACTTCTGCGGCAAGCTGCTCGGCCTTCCCATGGGCTGCGACGTCTGCTACACCAACCACGCCGAGGCCGACCAGGACGACATGGACTCTCTGCTCACGCTGCTCGGCGCGGCGGGAGTCAACTACATCATGGGCGTCCCCGGTGCCGACGACGTCATGCTCAACTACCAGTCCACGAGCTTTCACGACGCGCTCTATCTGCGCCGCATTCTCGGCCTCAAGCCCGCGCCGGAGTTCGAAGCCTGGCTCGCAGGCGAAGGCTTCGAGCGCCTCACGGTCGAAGCCGGCCATCCGGAGAGGCTGCTCGCATCATGACCGGCCTCGCGCATCCCGCCGTCGTTCGCAGCCTTCGCGCGCTCACACCCGCGCGCGTCGCCCTCGGCCGCACGGGCGTCAGCCAGCAGACGCGCGACGTGCTCGACTTCCAGCAGGCGCACGCCACGGCCCGCGATGCCGTTCATGCATCTCTTGATGCTGCCGCGCTCGCTGCCGTCCTCGCCCGCATTCCCGGCGCACTTGCCGCAGGTCCGGTGCTGCGCCTTCATTCCTCCGCTCCGGATCGCGCAACCTATCTCCAGCGCCCCGATCTCGGCCGCAAGCTCAATGCAACAAGCCTCAAGTCGCTCGCAGCCTTACCGGTCGCACCCTGTGACCTCGCGCTGGTTGTCGCCGACGGCCTGTCCGCATTAGCCGTCGAACGCCACGCCGTCCCGCTGCTCGAGCATCTTCTGCCGCGCCTCGGCGAATTCCGGCTCGCGCCAATTTCAGTTGTCGAACAGGGCCGCGTTGCCATCAGTGACCAGATCGGCGAAGCACTGCACGCCCAGATGGCCGCCATCATCATCGGCGAGCGTCCTGGTCTCAGCGCCCCCGACTCGCTCGGCATCTATATCACCTGGATGCCGCGGCCCGGCCGCACCGACGCCGACCGCGTCTGCATCTCGAACGTCCGCACTGAAGGATTGCCCTGCGCGCAGGCCGCCGAAAACATCGAAGCAGCGTTGAGCCTCGCGCGCCGCCGCCGCTTCACCGGCATTCCCGCTGCGGAATCACCGCATTCGCTGGCAGAAGGAAATCCGGCATGAAGCGCTGGCTGCGAATCGCGTTGATCGCGCTCGTGGCCTTTGCCGCCATCTCCTATGTTCTCGATTACGCCGTCTACCGCGTGACCGGCTCTCCACGCACAAAATTCACCGTCAGCCACTTCGTCTCCGCGCCGCTCAAAAACAACAAGCAGGAGATCGACTTCATCGGCAAGGAAGACGTGCCCTGTTCCATCACCATCTATCCCCAGGACGGCTTCGTCCCGTGCTGGTACCTGCGCCGCCATACCAACCAGGTCAGCAGCTATTAGGCCAGTTTCTGGGTAGCTATATCCGGTTTTGGGCCTCGTATCAGGGCACGGCTTCAGCCGGGCCGCAACAGCGCCAGTTTTAGGATCCGGGACTTTAGTCCCTGCTTCGGATACACCAACTCAGAATCCGCACTAAATCCGCACCCGCACACTATTGATTCGGAGTCGTCGCTGGAGCCGGCTGTCCCGCTTCCGGCGTAGGCGCACCGTTCTGGCGTCCGTGCGCGATCTTCTGGTAAAGATCCTCGTCGGCGGCCTTGTTCAGCTTGCTCGCCTTGTCAAACTCTGCTTTGGCTTCGTCCTTCCGTCCCATGGTGCGATAGAGCCGCGCCAGCCGCCAGTGGACATTTACATCATTCGGCTGCTGTTTTGCCGCAAGCTCCAGTTCGCGCAGCGCCTCTTCGTTCCGTCCTGCATCGGAGTCGATGATGCCCAGGTCCAGGTGCGCCAGCCACTGCGACGGGTCCAGCTTCACCGCGTTCTCCAGCAGCGGCTTCGCTTCGTCGGGCTTATTCAGTTGCAGGTCCGAATCACCCTCGTACAGCATGGACTGTGCATGTCCCGGATCGTTGGCCAGCTCGGCCTGGAACTGGGCGACCGCCTCCGGATATTTCTTCTGCGTCCACAGCAGGTAGCCGAGCCCGAAATGCGCATTCGGCTCCTTCGGATTCGCAGCCACGGCGGCCCGGAACATCTTCGTCGAGCCCTCGTTGTCCTTCATTTCGTCCAGGGCCTCGCCGGCAATCATGTCCGCCTCGGCCGACTCCGCGTTAAGGCTCAGGATCTCGTGATACACATCCATCACGCACTGCAGCTGCTTCGACCAAAGGCAGCTGTGCGCGAGCGCCAGGCGCAGCGGCAGGTTGGCCTTGTCCTGTCCCGCTGCCGTTTTCAGATAAGGCACCGCGTCCTGGTACTGCCCCAGCCCGTAGTGCGCCATTCCGATCAGAATGTTCAACCGCTGCGCATTGGGCGAATCCGGCGCGGCATTCTTCAGCAGATTCTCGAACTCCGGAATCGCCTCGTTCAGCTGGCCGTCCTTGAACAGCGCCAGGCCCAGGTTCATGCGCAGCCCGGGCACGTTGGGATTCATCTCCAGCGCCTTGCGATAGAGCGGGACCGCCTCCTTGTAGTGCTCTTGCCGCGCTTCAATCAATCCAAGCTGCGCGTACGGTTCGGGCTGCTTGGGATATTCCTTCGCCAGGGCATGCCATTCCGACGCGGCCTCGCTCAGCTTGCCTTGCTGCTCCAGCGCGAGCGCCTTCTGCCGATTGGCGGCATACGAATCCTGTTGCGCGATCGCGCTTCCCGAACCGATCGCCAATGCCAGGGCCAAGGCCACACGAAATGCCGGATTCACAACTCCACCTTGCCGCGCGCTGCTGTGACTTCCTCTACTGCGCCATCGCGCAGGCCGGCTCTCAACGCGCAAGAGTTAGACGCGGCTACTCCCATTTTCTTCTTCCATCGACGAGCCTGCAAATCGCGCAAAGAAAAAGGGCGCAGCGGGTGTTGCCCGCCGCGCCCCGGTTAAGAGGGTTAAGTTAGAACACGAACTTGCCGCCGAGTTCGATAACGCGGGGATCCCACGTGCTCGAAACCTGGCCGAACGTGTTGCCCTTCGTCAGCGCGCTGCCAAATGGCGTGCTCGCCGAGTTGCCGTTCTGCGGATTGAAGCCGGTGTTGATGCCGTTCGGCTCCGTGTGGTTGAAGGTGTTGAACGACTCGAACCGCAGCTCGAAGTGCGCCCGCTCGGTTACTGCGAACGACTTGTAGAGCGAGGTCGTGAAGTTCACGCGCCCCGGTCCCACCACCGCATCCTTGCCGGCCGTGCCGAAGCCCATGTTCGGGCCGCCCTGCCAGGAAGGAATCACGTTGGAGAACTTGCTCCAGTCGAACCACTGCGTCATCTTCTTCGGGTAGCTCATCTTCCCGCTGACGTTCGGACGGACCGTGTAGCCGCCGTCCATGCCAACCGGATCCCAGCTGTTGCCCGAGCAGCAGACGCCGCCCGCGCCGGTTACCGTTGCGATCACGCCCGTTTCATCCGTGAACGTGCCCGCAACTTCCCAGCCGCCGAGGACTGAGTGGGTGAACCCTGTGCTCTTGGCGAACACGGGGAGTTTGTAGACGTAGTTGGCGCTGATCATGTGCCGGCGGTCAAGCGCACCGGAACCCTTGTCGTACTTCAGGTTCCAGGGGTTGCTCACGCAGCAGCTGTTGTCGTAGGACTGGATGTCGATCTCGTGCGAGTACGTGTAGTCGAGTTCGCCCGAGAGTCCCCAGCGGTTCTGGATACGCACGCCGGTCTGGAATCCGTTGTACGTTCCGTTGGTTGCCATCTCCTGCTGCTCGATGCCGCCATAGCCCTGGTAGGTGCGGAACTGGTTCGCTCCGCCCGCGAAGGACTGGAAGCCCGGCTTGCAGGCCGAGTCGTCGCCATAAGGCGAGTGGTTGCCGCCGTCGCCGGAGAGGCAACGAACGTCAACTGTCGCCGTGCCGCCGCCAGGCTGCGGGATCGTGACCTTGCCCACCGTGAGCGGGAAGGTGTTGATCTGCCGGTCATCCCACTGGTGCCACGCCATGTTGCCTACGTACTGCACAACCCACACTACTGAGGGCGACAGTTCGTGCTGCACGCCGAAGCTGTACATCGCAACGGCTGGCGGAGCGTAGTTGTGCGGTGCCAGGTTGGTCACGCCGGTCACGAAGATCGGGAAACCAAGTGCCGCCGCGCTCTGGCCGGTCTGCCAGTTGAAGCCAGGGTTGCTGAACAGCGTGTTGCCGACGCCGAGGTTGTAGGCGAACGGCGAGTTGGTTGCCGCGTTGTAGATGTCGTTGCCCTGGGTGCGCTCGTAGAAGGTGCCGAAGCCGCCGCGGAGAACGGTCTTGCCGTTGCCGAAGAGGTCTTCAGAGAAACCGACGCGAGGCTGAAGGGTGTTGTACTTGTTTTCCACCAGTCCGTTGGGGAATCCGCTCACGCCCGCCAGGCCCATGCCGTTGAGATAGAACTGAAGCGGCGGCGCGTAAGGTGAATTGACCGTCGAAACCGTGGGGCTGGAGGGATCGATCGTGCCCGCAGCAGTCCAAACCGGAACCTGCGACTGGTTGTAGGCGTTCGGATCGAAGTTGGAAAGCGCGCCATTCCGCTCCCAGGCGTGCGGCAGGGCGTCATAACGAAGCCCGAGCTGCAGGCTGAGGCGCGGGGTCACGTGCCAGTTGTCCATGATGTACGCCGAAGGCGTCTGGTTTACGTAGTGGCGGATCGGCGTGGCCTGGAACTGTCCGTAGCTTCCGCTCAACCCGATCAACATATCCATCAGGCTGTCGTTGGTGGTGCCGCTCGGACCGTAGGTGCCCTGCTCGTCGCCGAACAGCTGCTGGTTCTTGGTGTAGCGGTTGTAGCTGAAGCCGTACTTCATGGCATGCTTGCCCATGGTGTACGAGACATCGACCTTGGGCTCGTAGTCGCGGGCCGCATTGTGCCACGGCGCCGAACCCGTGTCTTCCGCCACGCCGTAGGGACCGATGTAACCGGTGCCCGGCAGCGAGTTCTTGGTGATCTTGAACGCCGGAGCCACCGGGGTTACTGCCCATCCCGAAGGCAACTGGCTGTTCGCGCTGTTGGTGATGTTGATGACGTTGCCGTCGTAGTTGATGCTGCCTTCCACAAGCAGGTTCGGGTTGATGGTGCCCGAGAGCTTGATGGCCGCAGAATCGGACGGGTTCGACAGCGTCGACGTGATGGTGTTGTAGCTCGCCCACAGCCAGCCCAGGAACGGAGCGGCATAGCCCTGGTTCACCTTGTCTTCCATGTAGTGACCGAGGATTGCCCACTTGTCGTTGAACTTGTGGTCGACGCGGATCACCGTGTCCGTCACGTCAATCGGGTTCGAGTTGTTGGCGATGTTGGTGTCGTTGCCCGTGTTGTCCTTCGGGAACACCGGCGAGTTCAGGTACAGAACGCCGTTGTTGTCGAACATCGAGTGCGGAATCGTGTTGTTCGGGAACGGCTTGTTCGGCGTCAGGCCCATCGGCGCAAGCACGTTCTGGTAGTACCAGGTGCTGGTCGAAATGTTCGGAACCACCAGCTTGGTGCCTGACGAGAACTTCGGCGCAACGTAGGCGAGATCCTGCCCTGCCTTCGGAAGATCCGCTGCGTCAATGGTGTGCTGAACGTTCGTTCCGGCGCTGTTGAGAATCTTGCGCCACTCTTCGTTCCAGAAGAAGAACGTCTTCTGCTTGTTGGTGTTGTAGACGTGCGGAATGAAAACCGGTCCGCCGAGGTTGCCGCCGAAGATGTTGTAGTGAACCACCGCGCGCTTAGTGGCCGGCGTCGACAGCTTGTTGAAGAAGCTGTTGGCGTCGTAGTCGGTGTTGCGGTTGAACTCAAACAGCTCTCCGTGATACTTCTGCGTGCCGCTCTTGAGCGAAAGGCTCATCGTCGCGCCCGAAGAAATACCGTAGTCCGGAGGATAGTTCGAGCTCAACATGTTGAACTCGGCGATCGCGTCCTGCGATGGCATGATG
>Ga0126373_10000231_pt1 | contig 36840 bp, 33 predicted proteins | sample PanSoiMetPlot_11_FD_92545 | JGI IMG/M metagenome (GOLD analysis project Ga0126373, IMG submission 92545) | Tropical forest soil microbial communities from Panama - MetaG Plot_11 | ecosystem: Environmental > Terrestrial > Soil > Tropical forest > Bulk soil | place: Panama | collected 2016-02-17 | reverse complement strand
GCGGGACGGACGAATGGGTCCGTCCCGGCATGCTCCTATTCTGTCCGCAGGGCGTTCATTGGTTCGACGCTGGCGGCGCGGCGAGCTGGGATGAAGCCTGCCAGCGCTGCTGCGGCTGCCAGTAGCACAACTGCGCCGATGAGCGTGATCGGGTCGTAGGTGCTGACTCCGTAGAGTTGGGTTTTCATGAGCCGCCCGCCGACCAGTGCGACGGGAATTCCAATTGCCAGGCCGATCCCGACCAGCAGCAAAGCGCGGCGCATCACCATCGCCACCACGTCTTTGCGATTCGCGCCCAGCGCCATGCGCACTCCGATCTCGTTGGTGCGGCGGGCCACGGAATATGCCGTGATGCCGTATAGTCCCACCGAAGCCAGAACCAGCGCGAGCACACCGAACAGTCCGGTGAGCCGCGAGATCAAGCGCTCTCCGTTGAAGTTGTCCGCGACCTGGTAGTCGAGCGATTTGAAGCTGACGATGGTCAAGTCAGGATTGATATTGGCGAGCGTGCGGCGGGCCATCGATTCCAGAGATGCTGCGTCGCCCCCGTATTGCACGGTGATCGAGTTGGGATAGACAGACCGGCTCTCGGCCATGAAGAAATTGCGTCCAGTTACTTTGCGATTGAACTGCGTCATCGGGCGGAAATACATGGTACGGTATGGATCGCGCGGGTTGCTGTATTTGGCATCGGCGACGATGCCGACGATTTCGAAGTTGTCGGCATATTTCTGATCGAACACTCCGAAGTGATGCCCGATGGGATCTTCTTTGGGGAAGAACTTCTTGACGAATGCCTGGTTCACAACTGCGACCATCTGCGACGTGGCAGTGTCCTGATCGCTGAATCCTCGGCCGCGGATGACGGGTTGCCCGACGGTCTCAAAGAAATGAGGACTCACTCTATCCCAGGAGGAACCATTGTGGTCCTCCGGTCCGGGTGCGGGACGGCCTTCCACAAAGACTGATTCTCCCCAATTATTACCTTCGAGTGTGCTGTAGAGAGCAAGTCCGACGCTCTTCACACCCGGCAGAGCTTTGAATTCCTCTTCAATCCGTTGATTGAGGGCGCCAATGGTTTCGAGCTTGTATCCGGCGCCCATGGGATCGATGTGGATGACGTAGCGGTTCGTAGTCGTGATCCCGAAATTCTGGCGCTCGAGATTGCGCAGCGTTTGCGTCATTAGGCCAGCGCCGACGAGCAGGACGAGCGAAAGCGCGCCTTGAAGAACAATCAGGGTCTTTTGCGGAAGAAGCGAGCGATCGCCAGTGGAGCGGTTCAATCCGCGCAAGGCTTCTGCGGGATCGGCGTGCGAGGAGATCCAGGCAGGGACGATCCCGAAGATGACTCCGGTGATAAGGGAGAGCAGAAATGCGAAGCCCAGGATTACCGGCGAAGGACTGGCTTGAACGGGCATTTGTGTGGCTTCGGGGAACGCCAGGCTGAGAATCATCCGCGCACCGAGGTAGGCGATTCCGATCGCGATGATTCCGCCGGCCACTGCCAACAGAATGCTTTCTGTGAGCGACTGGCCGATCAGCGCGGTGCGTGCGGCGCCGAGCGCCGTGCGGATGGAGGTCTCGGCGCGGCGTGCGGCGCCGCGGGCTAGTAGAAGATTGGCGACATTCGCGCAGGCCACGAGAAGGACCAGAGCCGAGATCCACGTGAGCAAGCGCAGACCGTCACCGGCTTCCTGCTGAAGGTTCTGAATGCCGCCTCCACCTGGAGTGAGGACGACGTGCTGCTTGGGGATTTCCTTGTCGTTGCCGTTTTGGGTATAGGCAGGCTGCGTGGCGAGCCATTGCCGAAGCGTGTTGGAGATCTTGCTCTCCAGGGCTTTGGGAGCAACGCCCGGCTTCACGCGACCAAGAATATAGAGCCAGTTCGATTCGGCTACCTTCAGGACGGTGGTCTCGCCCTCAAGCGCGGGTTCGGCGTTCACGGGAATCCAGAATGCGGGAGGGTTGCTGTTGACGCGGTCGCCGAAGAATCCCGGAGGAGCGATGCCGACAATCGTTACAGGACGGCTTTGGATATAGACCGTTGAACCGACGAGGTTGCGATCCGCCGCGTGGGACGATTGCCATGCGGCGTAGCTCAGGACGGCAACGGGAGCGGCTCCGGGAACGTCGTCGGAGGGCTCAAACAAACGACCGGCGTAAGCGCCGATTCCAAAGGTGGAGAAGTAGTTTCCGGAAACGTATTCCGTGCGCTCGGACTTCGCCAGGTTGTTGCCGACACGCACGTTCATCATGTTCTGGCCGGATTGAAAGCCGGCGAGCTGCTCGAATTCGGGCGTGTTGTCCTGGATTTGGCGATAAAGATCGTAAGAGAAGAGATCGAAATCGCCGTTGTCGTTGATGAAACCGCCGTTTACACAGCAGTCGTCAAGGTCGCCAACGCGGTAGAGCGTCGCAGGATTCGTCACCGGAAGCGAGCGCAACAGAATGGCGTGGACGAGGGTGAAGATCGCGACGTTCGCGCCGATGCCAAGCGCAATCGTGAGGATGACAGTGGCGGCGAAGCCCGGGGCTTTCGCGAACTGGCGGAAGGCGGATCTCAGGTCAGACATAACAAAGTATGGACGAGCAAGACGAGCAACTGGAAGCAGGTACGGTTATGAGAAGGTGAAAGTTCGTTGGGAATGATGCTGAAGGTGAAGGCGGCTGAGTTTCATCTTGGGAAACCGGATGGATTTCGGGGTACTCCTCGCCCTGCCGGTCTATTGAAATCAGCGATCTAGCGAAAAATCTTGAAATCGGTGGGACTCATCAGGTTAGAGGCAAAATCTTGAGCCGCAAGGACTTAGGCCCTATTGGCTGACGCCTGCTTACACCGCTTTCGCCTTGGCTATTTCTTACTTTGGTGATTTTGCGATGCAATGAAGGGAATCACAGCGGGCGGTGACGGGCATCACACTCCGTAGGCATAGCTTTTGCGCGTGAGTAAACGTATCCACAGCACGACTGCGATCTGCTTAGTCGGATCCGACCTCACTTCACAAGGAAGTGCCGGCACGAGGCTGCATTCGCTATCGGGCTTACCCGCTAGCGTTCCACGGCGCAGGATTTTTACCTACGTGTCGTCCGGAAAGGGCTGATTAAGCCGCGTGGATTTCCCAGGATCAATCATGGCCTTGAGTTATTCTTCTCCGCTTACAAAGCTGACACCCTCTACCAGGGGTACCACATCGGCATGATTTAGAAGGATAAAGACATCTGCCTTGCCCTCCAGTTTCGCAGTGTTTGGAACATGGTAGGTACGAGACTGCAACTGCTTCCACTTGCACTTTTCGACTGCTTCATCGACATTACCGGGCCCGCCCATCAGAGCGGCAAGGCGGTCCCTGGTCTCGAGTTCAGGTCGTTCCGGATTCAGGGCTAGCGCATTGAGGCGCGCGGCATCCCTCTTTTTACCCTGCCCTGTCAAAGATCCCACTTCTGGCAAATTCGGCCAGAAGTGGGGCACCCATTTTCATTCCATAAACTGAATCTACGTCTATGATCTACGCCGAGGGGGGTAAGCCTTGAATTCTTCGGAGTTCTGGGACCAAGTCTCTGCCGACATTGCTCTTGATGATGTAGCCACTCACGCCAGCAGCTAAGGCGGCCCATTGAAATCCGCGAGAATCATGTTGGCTGACGATGAGAACCTGAACCGAGGGAAATTCCATCTTGATCGTCTCGGCTACCTCCAGGCCATTCATTCGCGGCATGGTGATGTCGAGGAGCACAACATGGGGGTGGTGTTCTCTGATTTTGCAGACGGCATCGGCCCCATCCACCGCTTCGGAAACAACTTCGATATCAGGTTGGGTCCGCAGAATTTGGGAGATGCTGCGGCGAATGCTCTCGTTGTCATCGACGACGAGCACACGCAGGGTACGTCCAGCCATGGCATCTCCGGGTGAGGCATTTGAGGCACCGCTCATTGATGCGAAGGGAATTCCGATTGGACTTGCAGGGTATTGCAATCAACGTAGGGCAACCCACAGAAATCTTCCATCGGGAAAGGGCTTAGGGCACCTTAAGGGATTCTCTGTAGCCCGGGGGGTCAAAAATCTTTCGGGATCACGCCTGGAAGTTCTCCGTTTCCATTCGCGCAGCGAAGGCTAAGAGTCTGGCCCACTTAAGACTTTGGGGAATCTTTGGGCGGGATCTTCTGTGCTTCCTCGTCTTCAGGATGCAGTCCGGCCGCGGCCATGATTGCCTGACCGAGTTCCTGGAGAGAGACCTTGGGGCTATCTGTGCTGGGCGGTGTTTCGTCCGGTGAGGTGAACTGAGCGACAAATCGGTATCCGTGCCCAACCACCGTCTGCAGATATTCGGGTTGCGAAGAATCGTCTTCTAACGCCATACGAACTTTGCGGATGGCTGTGTTGATGCCCATTTCGATATCAACGAATACGTCTTTTCCCCAGAGGGCATCGGCGATCTGCTCACGCGTCACGAGTTCGCCTTGACGCTCGACCAGGTACATCAAGAGCCGCAAAGGGAGGCCTTCCAACCGCACTGGCTGTCCTGCGCGAAAGAGTTGGAAGCGGCTGAAATCCAACTCAAACTGCCCGAAGCTGACTCTTTTCTGTCCTATCATGGTCCACGCCCCGATGTGCTGCAATTCTTGTCCTCCCTGTCTGCCCTGTCAAGATAGTGCTGATTTCTTCACATCGTTTCATGCGGTTTCAGACCGCCTCCATGGACCTTCGCGGATTCCTGATGCAAGATGCAAACACTTTCCCCGATCAAAAAATCTCAAAGAGGTGGCTTATGAAATACGCAAAGAGGATGCTCGTGGTGATGTTGATCGCTCTGCCGATTCTGGCCGTGGCCCAGATGACGAGCAGCACAAAGATCGTGGGCGAAGTGCCGTTTCCGTTCATGGTCGGCAACAAGCACGTACCGGCCGGCGAATGGACGGTCGAAACGGCTGGAAAAGATGCCAGAACCCTTATGATCCGGAACTTCGACGCTAAGCTCGGTTTGTTCATTCCGTCGATCCCTGACACGGCTAAGAAGGCTTCGGAGCGTTATGCGCTGGTATTCCATAAGTACGGCGATAAGGCCTTCCTGGCAGGGATCAAAGTGGCCGGAGAGCGAACTGTCTACACGATTCCAGAGGGTCGGGAGGAAGCGGAGTTGCGTGCTCAGAATGTAGGCGCAACCGAACAGATCCTGCTTGCCTCTGCGAAGTAAGACGCGCTGGGACTACATAAGGTCCGGGCGGGTGTGCTTCCGGACCTTTTTTATTTCGAAGTACGGCTGGGCCCGATTTGATCGAAATCCCCACTCAAGCCAAAATCTGGCTTGAGTGGGCCACCCTCACCCTACCGCTGGGAGTGTGGCGCACTCACTCAGCTAGCGGCAACAACCAGCGCATGCCTTCCGGAGGCGCTTGCCGGTCTGAGACGATTCTTAAAGCTTCGTCGAATCGTGTTTGCCGCAGGTTGGTGAGAAGCGCTTCCCAATGAATCCAGCCGTAGACCCCCCTCATGGCGTTGTCTGCCAGATCGATTTCGCCTGCCCAGAGCTGATCGTGAAACGTGCGGAATAAGGTCGGATTCTCGCTTCGAGGGATCGGCTTGCCAGCCGAGCCAAGCAACAAAAACACCGCGGCGTAGAACATGTGCAGTACCTGACGCATCAGGAAGAAACGTGCGAGCTGGTATTGATCGGGCGGTTGGCCAAAATACTCCGCGAGGTAAGTCCGTTCCTCTGCCTCGTTGGTGACCACGAAGTTGGCGACAATTGACAGGTCGAAATAGCGGTCGTTTACGGATGCGGCCATCCAGTCGATGAGCCACGGGCGGAGGCCATCGAACACGATGTTTTCCGGCTTCAGATCCATGTGGCAGGAAACCATGTCCGCATCGACACGCGGGTAAGCAGCACAGATTTGTGCGTAGCGGGGAAAAATATCTTCGATCTCATCGCGAGGGAGCAGGCCGGCCGCGCGAAATCTCCAGATGAAACCTTTGTGCGCGGTGACGTAGTTGAACGCTTTGGGAAATGGCGGCAGTGCGTGGAGCCGTCGGAGCGTTCGGGGAAGAAGGGCCAGCGCCTGCGTGGCCGGAAAGGAGACGGCTTCGATAAAGTCGATGATCGCGATGCCGTCTTCCGCGTTGCAATACAGGACACGAGGCGCCAAGCCTGCTTCCGCGGCCGCTGTCATGCAGGCGAAGATACGCGCAGGGTCATTTGTCTCATTGATGCGGGTCATGATGCGCAAAAGGAATGAAGATCCGTGAACCACGATGCGAAACACAAGGTCTGAGCTGAGACCCTTGGTCATCCGACGAATGTCTTCGAACTCCGTTACATCAAATGCTTCTCGCAGGGCGCGGGCTACGCCCGCACTCTTTTCTTCTGGAATCATGTAAACGCCTCCTGAAAGATGCTGAGGGTTTTGCCTGCTACTGGAGCGATGCTGAACGAGTTCGAGTCAGGATTCTGGTTCGTTTTCAGACGCTATCAAAAGTGTGTTTAAGAAAACCGGCTGTGCTAATCTGTCGCGCTTGGTATAATTTAAGTGGTAGATGAGTAGTTGACGCCTCGAAGTCTCCCGAAATTGTTCCATTCCCTGTTGAATCACACCATATTGGATGAGGCGGAGTTCTCGCTTGAGGGGCGACGAGATCTCGCTTGATAGCGGAACGGGAGATTCTCTCAGAAAATCAACTTCAACCTGGATTCCCGTGGTCCGCGGGTTGCTGTCGCTTGCCCGAAGGTGCCACTCAGACCTGCACTGATGATGCGAGTTGCGTTGGCGGCATTGCCCCAGGGCATCTAGAGTGGGATCGTCAAGCCCAATCGTGCTGGCGTTGTACCCGATGTCAACGGCCTTGCCTCCTGGACAATCGTTGCCACCTGCCAATCGCCCGCGGCACCGCGCACCAGCGAATTATGCCCAGCCAAGAGTGGGCAGGTTGTACACCATACTGGCGCTGAAGATGTGAGGCCGGTGGAAAGGAGAGAGGCCGCGGTCGAGCCATGGCCGGGCATGATCGGAGAACTCCTGGTCGCAGAATCCAAATTCAGCTGGGACTGAAGTGGTAGTCGCCGCAAATATTCTCTTGCCGCCAATGGATCGGCTTGTCAATGGTGGCGATCCAGTTCAGGCAGGCATTGGGATCGGCGTAGAGCTGCAGATACAGGGGGTCCTGCGGGGCTGACCTGGCCTGGCGGAATTAGCTTCGGACCTGGAAAAAACCGAATGTTTGTCCCCTTGCGGGATCGATTGGAGCGGGAACGTGGCCAGACCCAGTTGCCAGTCCCAGTTGGAGGACCGCTGAAGTTCCCCTGTTTCTCCGACACCGTGGGACTTGGGCGGTTCGGACAACCTGCCCGCCTCCGGATTGACCGTACGCGGGACCGCAGGCGTTGCGGTGAATCTTGAATTCCTCGATGGCGTCGAACGAGGGGGAGATAAGGATCGTATGGTTTGAACCGACATCGTTGTTGTTGGCGCCGTCGACGGTCCAGAGATTCGCGCCGGAGGAGCCGCTTCTCACTGACATGGTGTTGTTGCCCGCGAACAGACCTTTGTTCTTGGGGTCAAAACCGTCGCAGCCACTCCTGGCATCAGCGGACCACAATTGCTCTCGGCTCACCACCCTTGCCTTCCCCGTCCCGGAGCAGCCGCAATACCCGGAAGGGCTTGTCTTGAATCGGAACTGGCACGCCTTCTCGAAGGAGTTTGTTGAGGTTCAGGTCGACCTGAAACGGGCCAAAGCGCGCGAATATCCCGCGGATGGATCTGTAGGTAGCCATTCCGGCCCCAAGCAAAGTTAGGGAAGTGCACCTCAATTCTGCGGTACGACATCGATTTTTTGTCGCATGCAACGGCAGCAACCGCCTACTTTCCATGCATTTGCGCAGCTCACCAAGAGTTCACCCATCGATTCACCCTCGGTTCATTGACCGGCCCTCGAAAGCGTGCGACTGTGCCCGGCAGACGGGACGAAGATCGACAGTTGTTGGGAATCCTCAATACAACTCCTGCGAAGTTTCGAGGAAAAAATGAAAAGTTTTCTGTCAGCGACTGAGCTCGCGCTTGCCTGGTCACCGGTTCTATTCCAGCCAAGGCAAGTTCTTGCAACAACGCGACCATTCAAGGAAGTTACGCCTTCACCATTAGGGGGCGGGTCTTCCTCCCAGTTGGGTCCCACAGTAATTTTGATGGGCTCGCCAAACCTACGTTTTGACGGGAGGGGAAACTTCACTCAGGTCGACGCGGTCGCCGCACAATGGCAACTTCGTACCCGGCTGGCGCTCCGGCAGCGGAAAGTATTCCGTAAATGCAGACCTGTACGGCGACCGTGACCATTTCGATCGCTGGCCAACCGGACTTGCACACGCAGTTTATTGTGTCCGCAATCAGAAAACAAGATGCGTGGAGTGGTGACCGACCCCGGACTCGCGAGCACAGGCGAAGTAGAACGAATAGACATTTTCGGGAAGCAAGGGCGAACTTTCTCGAAGAAAGGGAATGGGCACTCGATACTACCAGGGAGCGTTTAGGTGACGGGTGCCTATCCTTTCCGTGGCCGCCTATAAGTTCGCTCCGAAAGCTAGCAGCCGGCCGTCGCAATCCTTCACGACAAACTCACGCGAATGCCAGGGCATGTTGGCTAGTCCGCGCGTAAATTCCACCCCTTGAGCGGCATACTCGGCATAAAGTGTGTCCGCATCTTCGATGTGTAGGTAGGCGTCGAGCAGCTCCTCGGTATATTTCTCGGGGTTAGCGGTGGGAGACTCGGCACAGCGGAAGTGAATTGCGTGCTGATCGCGGCCAATGATCGCGTACACCGGCGGGTCTTGCCAGGTGCCCAGACACTGGAATCCAAGCTTGGCTTCGTACCAGGCAACCGTGGCAGGGATGTTCTGGCTGAAGAACACGGGCACGATTTGGCGAATCATGCGCCCAAGTCTATTACAGAAAGCCTCTCACGGCTGCTGCTCGTTCCAGGGATTTCTCGGGCAGCGGCGGCGTCAGTCAGATTTCGCGAAGTCCGCTTCAGGGCTATCCTGTCAGATCTAATCGTCTTCCCGTTCAGACTCGTTTCGTTGTCATATGCCTCCCCTTCGCTTCGCTCGGGGTCGGCTGAACGGGCGAATGCGTCCGTTCTCACACGTGCATGAAAGGGCGTCTGATTATGCGGCGGCTTGCTTTTTGGTATTCACTACCGGGCGGTGCTCGGGGTGGGCGCTGGCTGCTCTTTCTTCGAACAGCAAGCGACGCAGGGTGCGGAGGTCGTTCAGGATCCGGCTACTGCGGCTTAGATGGACTTCGAGTTTCTCCACGTTATAGAGGGCCATGCGGAGCGCTTCGACGCGGCGGGAGAGATGGGCGCGGGCGGACTCCTTGTGTACATCCACCTGCAGTTCGGCTTTGGCCTGAGTAACAGCCGCGCCGAGTAGCGCCACGAAATCGTGAGCGCTCTCCAGGGTTCCGAACGGGTCATCCGTTTGTGACTTCATGGGGGAGCCTCCTTCAGTTTATCTGAAGTTGTGCAGTCAGTTGGTTCTCTTTCGCAATGGAATCGATAGTGTACGGCACTTTCGGCTGCCTGGGTAGCGATTCACTATCTCTCATTTGCATGGGAGGAACCGTGATTATAATCACGCGCGTGAAAAAAGGTGCTCAGCACGGGGGACACAGAGGGCCACAGGGGAATGCCTTACAGATGCGAAAAGCCCTCGCTTACGCGAGGGCTTCCGGGGGGAGGGACTGGGCTTGACGCCCTAGGGTCCCGAGACGACAGGGTTGATCTTATTTCGGCTGCTGCTGCTGATCGGTGGCCATGGGGGCTCCGGTGTTGGCCGAGAGCTGTTCCAAGTCGTTCTTCAGCAGGCTGACTTCGACGCGGCCTCCGCTGAGACGCTTCTCCTTCGAAGCATCATCGGACGCAACCGGCGCGTTGCCCATGCCGACCAGATAGATCCGGTACACCGGGATGTCATGGTTCAGAACCAGGTAACGGACGACGGACTCGGCCATCTTCTGCGAGGTCGTGATGGCGGTCTGGCCCTTGCCCGATGAGAATCCCTGGACTTCGATGATGTAGCCGCGCTGGCCCTTCAGATTGCCGGCCATCTGGTCTAGAGCGTCCTTGGCATTCTTGCTGAGGGCGGTCTGGCCGGAACGGAAGCGGATCTCGGTCTGGTTCTGCGCCTTGTACTGGTCAATGTTGCTGACGACAGTTTCGACCGTCTGGACGCGGGTGGTCACCTGTTGCGCACTCTGCTGCGCCGTGGTGGCCTTGTTGCCGGCGTCAATGGCGTGCTGGTCGGCCTCGTTGGCCTTGTCGGAGGCGAGTTTGATGCCAGCCTGGGCGCGGGAATCGACGTCCTTGATCTGCTTGCTGTTCTGCGAGGTCAGCTCGTCGAGTTCGTTGACGCGGTCGCGGATCGGCTCGGTCTGCTTCTGAACGTACTTTTTGCGGGCGAAGGGGTTCATGCGGCCCCAGAAGCCTTCGCGTGACGGAGGCGCAAGGGGCGCCTTACCGGTGGCATTGCCCGCGCCAGCGTCAGTTGACTGAGCCGACTGCGCAGCGGGCTGGTTCTGATCAGACGAGGTGGTCTGCGCCAAGGCCGGCATCGCGAGAACCGCAGCCAAGGGCAGGGCAATTACTAGACGGTGGTTCATAATGACTTCCTCCAAGTTTGGGGCGCGTTTTTCGGTGTCTCTCGCTACCCCGAGGCACGTCTTAGCGTGCGTGAAATTCGGATCGCGTCGGTTGAAATCGGTAAGAAAGCCAGCAGATTCGCTGTGCCGGCCCGGCGCTGACGCGACGCCTAGCCTGGGATATTCGGCGCCCAGTGATCCGGCGCCGCTTATTCCTATACATGTGGGATGCCAAATCGAGCGTTAGGGTTCAGTAGCTAAGTGATTGATAGCTATAACTATTCTAGTGCGGGCGACGGGCCGGAGTGCAGCTGCAACTGCATGCGCAGGGTAATTTTGGGAAAGCTGATATAAAAAGTGCGTGGAAAAGCAGGCTTCAGGCGTCGCGGTCAGGCGACAGCTAAGGCGTTGATTTCATGGGCTTCGAATTACGGAGGGAAATTGGGATCGAAGTGCAAGCTTAGGCGTGCAGTTTTGGCGGTAATGGTTACTGTCGGGACATCTGTTGTTGCGGTGCGGAGTTACTGCGAAGATTCGGGAATGGCATCGTCGCGGATTTCCAGCGATCATCTGCGCCAATACTCCGATCTTGCCGAGAACTGGATGCAGCAGTATCTGCGCGTCGATACGACTAACCCTCCCGGCAATGAAATGCGCGGCGTGGAGTTTTTCAAGAAGATCCTCGACGAAGAGGGGATCGAGAATCGTGTATTCGAGATTGCGCCCGGGCGCGGAGATTTGTGGGCCCGGATTCCACATACGACGACCGAGGAGAAGCGGCCCATTGTCCTGCTGAACCATATCGACGTAGTCACTAGCGATCCATCGCACTGGAAGGTGCCGCCGTTCAGCGGAGAGTCGCGCGACGGATATCTGTGGGGACGTGGTGCGCAGGATATGAAAGATGAGGGGCTCGCGCAACTCGTGGTCATGGTCATGCTGAAGCGGGAGAGAGTTGCTCTTGATCGCGACGTGATCTTTCTGGCGGTCGCCGACGAAGAAGCGGAGGGGAAGGGCACGGATTGGTTCATCAAGAATCAGCGTGAGCGGTTGGAAAATGCCGAGTTTCTCATCAATGAGGGCGGCGAGAACCTGCTCGAAAACGGCAAGGTGAAGTACGTGGGAGTCGATGTGGGAGAGAAGACTTCTTACTGGCTGCATGTCGTGGCACATGGACGGCCGGGACACGCCTCACGTCCGAACCCGGACTCGGCACCGAATCGTCTTGTGCATGCGCTCAACAAAATCCTGGCCTATCAGACTCCTCTGCGCGTGCTTCCCGTGGTGGACGAGTTCTTGCGTGGCATGGCTCCTTATGAGCCTCCGGATCGCGCTGTTTACTACCGCGATGTCAAGAAAGCAATCGAAGATAAGAAGTTTCAGCATGAGGTGGCGCACGACGAATCTCTGAATTTTCTGCTGCGAGACACGATCTCGCTCACCATGCTGAGCGGCTCGGGGCAAACGAATGTCATACCTGCGGAGGCCTGGGCCAATCTGGATGTGCGGATTCTGCCCGGGGGCGATCCAACGGCTGTGCTGGAGACTCTGCGGCGGGTCGTGAATGATCCGGATGTGAGCATTGAGCCGCTGGAGAAGGAGTTTCGAGTCGCCAACTACTCGGGAACGGATAACTCTTTGTTCGCCGCTATTCGCGAGACTTCGGCCAAGTACTTTCCGGGCACGCCCGTTGTGCCCCACATTACCAGCGGGTATACCGAGAATCAGCGCTACCGGCCTCTGGGGATTGTGGCGTACGGATTCTGCCCGTACACCGCCACCGAGGAGGAGGGGAGCACCGAACATGGCAATGACGAGAGGATTCGGGTGGAGGAAGTACGGCGCGGGCCGCGAGTGCTGTTTGATGTGGTGGTGAAAGTCGCTGGTGATTGAGGTTTCTTTTCCTCCTATGCGGGACGGGCATCGTTGATTGTGGCACCTAGTGGCTGGCCGCTCGGCTTCGCCTCTGCGGGACGGACGAATGCGTCCGTCGCAACACCAGCTTTCTTAGGTTCCGCAGTGTTTCTCGTATTGTTCAACTATGAAGGGGTCGGTCATGCCCGCGATGTAGTCGCAGATTACGCGCGGAAGGCCGTCGTCTTTCGCCTTGTCCTGATATTGGTGGGGAAGGGCTTCGGGATGCGCCGTCCAGAAGGCGAATAGTTCGGAGACTACGCGCTCGGCATCGTCTTTTTCGTCGGCCAACGACGGGCTGAAGTAGAGATTCTCGTAGAGAAAATCTTTGTTCCGCTTGCGTTCGGCTTCGACTTCAGGACTGAACGAGGCCAGGCGATGCGGATAGCTCCTTACATCGTCCAGGGTCTGGACTTTAGCCTCGTTCACACGCTTCTGCGTGTTGCGAATGAGATCGTCCACGAGGCGGTTGAGCATGCGCTTCAGTGTTTCGTTGAACCGCAACTTCTCCGGAGCATCGGGATACAGGTGGACAATCTCGCGATAGAAGCGCTCGAAAACTGAAACGCCCTCGCGGATCTCTTCTAGCGAAAGCAGGTGCGATTCGTAGCCGTCATCCAGATCGGCGGTGTTGTAGGCGATCTCGTCGGTCAGATCGATGAGTTGCGCTTCGACCGGCGGACGTTGGTCGAGCAAATATTCCGCCAATTCGGGATGATCGTTCACGGCGTAGTCGCGCGAATGCTTGATGATGCCTTCGCGGACTTCGAAGGTCAGATTGAGCCCACGGAATGCTGCGTAGCGCTGTTCGAAATCTTCCACGATGCGCAGCGCGTGAAGATTGTGGTCAAAAAACAATCCATGCTGGTGCATGGCGGCGTCGAGGGCCTTCTCCCCGGCATGTCCGAAGGGCGGGTGGCCGATGTCGTGTACCAGCGCGAGGACTTCGCTCAGATCAGCGTTCAGGCCCAAGGCGCCGGCGATGGTGCGCGAGATCTGGGTGACTTCAAGGGTGTGCGTCAGGCGGTTGCGGAAATGATCGCAGTAGCGGCGGGTGAAGACTTGCGTCTTGGCTTCCAGCCGGCGAAAGGCGCGGGCGTGAATGACGCGGTCCCGGTCGCGCTGGAAATCGTTGCGGTAGGGATGGCGGGCTTCCGGAAAGCGGCGCCCGCGGGATTGCGTGACTTGCACCGCGTAGGTCGCCAGCATGAAAACAGGATAGCAGTAGCCGGTTGCTAGTACCCAGTAGCCAGCAAAGCCACTCGCCGGGGCTAGCGCAGGTTCAGGCGCATTTCGTTGCTGTCTTGGAACCCGAGGGACTCGTACAGATGACGGCCGTGTTCGCTGGCGTGCAGGGTGACTCGGGCGAAACCTTCCTGCTTACACCAGGCGATGATGGTGTCCATGATTTGACGCGCTATTCCGCGGCGGCGGTATTCGGGTTCGGTATAGACGTTGAGAATCATCACGCGGCGACAGTCGAGATCATAGGCGTGCGAAGGCCATGGGCTGATCACGACTGCGCCTCCTGCGACTACTCGGCCGTCCTCACACGCGAGCCAGGAACGGAAAGAACCTTCCGGGATGGCTTTCTTCAAGTAATCGGCAGTGAGCGCCGTCATCGTCGACAACGCGTAGTCGTCGCTGTAGTTCATATCCTCGCACATGCGGCGGCGCTGGCGGGCTATTTCGGGGATGTCGGCGACGGTGCCCTCGCGGATGGTAACTGTGATCGATGGTGGCATTTCAGGAGTTTAGCGCGAGCTTCGGGGATGATTGTCACCACCTCTCAAATCGTCTCCCAAAAGTCAAAATCCCCACTCAAGCCAACATCGGGCTTGCGTGGGGCCCCCCTTTGATTCGATACGGCTACTGTTTGTTGCCGGATTCTTCTTTTGCGAGCTTGACCTTGGCTGCATCCAGTTTCTGTTGGACCTTGGCGAAAGCTTCGCTGTCTTGCTCGGCCGGAACCGTCCTGTTCCATTCCTGGACTGCGCGATCCCAGTGGGCCGCAGCGAGTTTCAGGCGCCCCGTTTTCTGGTAGAGATCGCCCAGATGCTCTTGCACTGTGGGATCGGAGCCCATGTGGACTGCGGCTTTATTCAGGTTTTCCTCCGCCTGATCGTACTTGCCCAGCTTGAAGTAGGCCCAGCCAAGCGAGTCCAGGTATGCACCGTTGTTCGGTTCGAAGGCGAGGGCTTGCTTGATGTAGCCCAGCGATTCATCGAGCCTTACGCCACGGTCAGCGTTCATGTAGCCGAGATAGTTGAGCGTTGCCGCCGCTTGCGGATCGCTCGGCGGCGTTACGGCCAGCACCTTGCGGAACTCACTATCGGCCTGGTCAAACATTTTCTGGCGCTGGTACAAGTCGCCGCGCAGAAAGTTTACATAGGCCTTGTCTTCGGCCTTGGTCGACAGTTCCTCGGCCTTGTTGAGGGATTCAGCCGCGTCGCTCCAGCCCTTGGCGCGGGTGTAGATGATCCCCAGCCGTACATACACATCACGATCTTCCGGGCCGCCCTTGAGCATGCGGCGGACATCGGTCACCGCCTGGTCGAACTCGCCCATGTCGGCGAGTTGCGCATCGAGCACCATGCGCAGGTCGCGATCGTTGGGCATCTTCTGCGAGGCTTCTTTCGCGACCGCCGTGGCCTGCGCCCACTGCTTCGCGTCACGATAGGTGTCGATGATTTCTTGATATCCGCTGCGCGCATTTTCATCGCCCAGCGTGAGCATCTTGCGGAACGTATCAACCGCGGCCTGATAATTTTCCTGCTCGCGGTAGATCATCCCCAGCCGCTCAATGAAGATCGCGCGGTTGTTGCGGTCGGCCTGGCTGGTCGCGGTCTCGCTGCCTTTTTCCGTTTTCTTGATCAAGTCCTGCAGCAGCTTGGCAGCATCGTCATAGCGGCCTTGCGCCTGGTAAATCACCGCCATGTTGTACGGAACGCCGGCGGAATCGGGCGCGAGTGTATCGGCCTTCTTCAGGCTTTCGAGGGCAAGATCGAACTTGCTCTGGCGGCGATAGATCTCCGCCATCTGCAGATAGCTCTGCGCGTCTTCAGGATTGGAGTCGGCGATGATTTTGTACTGGTCGAGGGCGGCTTCGAGCTGGCCATCATTCAACAGGTTCTCGGCTAGCCCCCGGATCGCGTCCAGATTGTCGCGATCGAGCATGATCGCGTGCTTGTAGGCGTCAATTGCGCTCTTGTAATCCTTGCGTTGCTCGTAGGCCGCTCCCAGCGCAGCATAGAGTTTGGCGGAGCGGGCGGAGTCAGGAATCGCGCTCAGAACCTTCAGCGCGTGCGCGGTGTCACCCTCGTCGGTATAAAGCATGGCCAAGGTAGTGACGGCTTCTTCCGAGTTGGGATCAATCTTGATGGCCGTGCTCAGTTCGGTCTCCGCTTTTTGCATGTCATTGTTCAAGCGGTACAAGCGGCCGAGAAGCAGGTGGTCATCGACACTCTGCGGATCGAGTTTGACGATTTCCTGATACTGCTCGATCGCGAGCTTCAGAATGTTGTCGGAGCCGTTACCGCCCGGCATGTCACCCAACGAACGCAGGTAAATCCGCCCAAGCAGCTTGTGCGCCTCGAGGTTGTTGGGATCGCGCTTGATGATGTCCTGCGCTTCTTTCACGGCGTCGGCGATGCGTCCGGTCTTGACGTAGAGTTCGGCGAGGCTTGAGGTCAAAAACTCGGAAGAGGGATCGGCTTCGATCGCGAGGCGATATTCCTCAGTTGCCTTCATGGCCAGATCACTGCGGCCATACGCAGTGACCATCTCCTCGTACATGTGAGCGAGCGTGTAGTGGTAGTACGCGGCCGCTTTGTCGATCTTGCGCGGCACGGGTTGGTCGGTATCCGAGGCGGCTGGCTTGGATTCGCTGGTTTGAGCGGCTGCTAGAGTGGCCACTCCCAAGAGTAAGAAAAGACGGAAAATTCTAATCATTCTGGACCTGATTGCGCTCGCTGCGCTCTTCCGACAACCTCAGCCTGTTGGATGCAAAGCCGATGGGGGAAAGGTGCTTTTATTCTACCTTGCGAATATGCAAAGGCGGGAAAAATCGCATGGAACCAGAAGGACAGGGACCAGCGGGAAAAACGGCGTCAGGCTTCAGGCGGCAGGGGTCAGGACTACAAAATTTTACAGTGTACAAGCAATCGAACGATGTGCTTGCGCGACGGAGGAAACCGCTTTCACCAATTACCGCTACATTTTTGGCTGACGGCTGACGCCTGCTTTTCAGTGGCGGAAGTGGCGCACTCCGGTAAACACCATCGCTAGCCCTAGCCGGTCGGCAGCTTCAATCACTTCCGGATCGCGCTGCGAGCCCCCGGGCTGGATTACCGCAGTTGCGCCAGCCTTGGCGATTTCTTCGACACCGTCGGGAAAGGGGAAGAATGCGTCAGAGGCGACCACCGTGCCCTTCAGGGGAAGCTGCGCCTTCATGGCGCCGATCTTGGCAGAATCTACTCGAGACATTTGTCCGGCACCCACTCCCACGGTTTGTCCTTCGCGGGCGTAGACGATGGCGTTGGACTTCACGTGCTTGCAGACTTTCCAGGCAAAGAGTAATGCGCGGATTTCTTCCCCTGTGGGAGGACGCTTGGTGACGACTTTTAAATCGGACTCCTGCAAGCGGTGCACGTCGGCATCTTGCACCAGCATCCCGCCAGAGACGTTTTTCAGAATCCACTTCTGATTCGCTGGTTTCACTTCGACAAGACGAAGATTCTTCTTCGACGCGAATTTCACCTTGGCGGCTTCGTCGAATCCCGGAGCGGCGATCACTTCCAGAAATAACTTGTGCATCTCTTCAGCCGCGTCCGCGTCAACTGTGCGGTTTACGCCGATGACTCCGCCGAATGCCGAAACGGGATCGCAGTCCAGCGCCTTCTTGTAGGCCTGGGCCAGAGTCTTGCCGATCGCCGTTCCGCACGGATTGGTGTGCTTGATGATGGCGACCACGGGCTCATCGAACTCTTGCGCCAGGTCCCACGCCGCCTGCAGATCGACGATGTTATTGTAGGAGAGTTCCTTACCCTGTATCTGGTGGGCGTTCGCGACGCCGGCACCGGAGGCGTCGGAATACATCGCGGCCTTCTGGTGGGGATTCTCGCCGTAGCGTAGGTCGAGGGTTTTCTGCAAGGAGAAGCGCAGTGTGTTCGGAAATCCGGACTCGTGCTGAAGATCCGGTTTGCCGGGGCTGACTCGCTCGAGCGTCGATGCGATCGCGGAATCGTAGGCTGCCGTCGTGGCGAATGCCTTTTGAGCGAGACGCCACTTGGTTTCTTTCGAAAGTTGGCCTTTCTCGCGTTCGAGTTCTGCGGCGATGGAATCGTAATCCAGAGGCGAAGTCACGATCGCGACGTCGTGAAAATTCTTGGCGGCGGAGCGGATCATCGAAGGGCCACCGATGTCGATGTTCTCGATCAGTTCTGCGAAGGCGACTTCGGGCTTCGCGGCCGTTTTTTCGAATGCGTAAAGATTGACCACCACCATATCGATGGGCTGGATGCCCTGCTCGTTCACCTCCGCAACATGCTTCGGATCTTCGCGCCGGTGGAGGATTGCTCCGTGAACCTTGGGATGCAGCGTCTTCACACGGCCGTCGAGCATTTCGGGAAAGCCGGTCAGGTCGGAGATGTCTTTCACCGCGATGCTGGAGGCGCGCAGCAGCTTGGCTGTGCCCCCGGTGGAGACAAGTTCCATGCCGAGGGCGGCGAGCCTGCGGGCAAAATCAACCAGCCCGGTTTTGTCGGTAACGCTAAGGAGGGCGCGCTGAATGCGGGACATGATGGCCTCTAAAAAATTCTGGATGGGCGACGGGAGATTTTATCAGTTACAGGCGTCGTCATTCAGGCGTCAGGCGTCAGGCGTCGGATGAAAAAAAATATTTGCGGGTATTTTATGGCCGGCTTCGGCTAGGTTTTTGCTTTGGCTTTTAGCTTCACGTGGCCTTCGGTGATTTCGACCGAGTATTCCACGTTCTCGCACTTGTACTGCTTGCGAATCTGGTCGGTTTTTTTCTGCACGAACGCGGTGAAGGAGTCGATGGTGCCGGTGACGTTTTCTCCGGCTTTCTTCTTGGCCGCCACCAGGGTGTTGTAGAGGCGCTCGACCTGCTCGTGTTCTGTCTGGTCGACGCTGTGCAAGGTAAAGGGCTGGGAAGCGGCGCCGGCAGCGGCGGCTGCTGCATGGCTCACACCGTACACCGGATGATGATGCTGTTTATGCTCGTCTTCGTCGATGCGCACGCCCTGGACCGACAGCAGCGCGTCCTGCGGACGGCGGTATCCTTCTTCGCGGATACGGCACTTCTTCCGCCATAGATCGCTGTAAATGGCGTAGCGCTGCGCCATCTCGTTGTAGCGGTAGCGCTGCGAGAAATTCATGCGGCCGCCGTCGGCAAACTTCCGCAACAAGGCGAGCACCTTCCACTCGATGTCGGTCGGCGGACGCTTGGTCGGGTTACTGAAGAAAATCTCGTACTCGATTTTCAAACGGCGCAATTGCGAGTCGAGAACATTCAGTTCTTCGTCGGTGGTCACCAGTCTCTCCACGGTTAGTCTAGTGGAGGGAGCTTCAGGGGGCGACGTTCCCGTCGGACACCATGGGGATGATACGAAAGTAACCAGCGATACCGACCGATCATCGCTTTTCGCTACACCGAGCGACCATGCGTGGTCAGGGAAGGGGAAAGCTAAGGGGTTAGCCAGGAGCTAATGGCTAGAAGCCAGTATCCTTATTTCGCAGAATTCGACGCCATCTTCTTCACCATGGCGAGCACCAGTTTGCGATCGCTGTCGTTGAGACTGGTGGAATAGCGGCGGATCTGGCTCAGGAAGCGGACTTCGTCGTCAGAAAGCTGAGGCAGGCCTTTGGAACCGTTGCTGTGATTAGGGTCAGAGAAAAATTGCGAAAGTGGCAACTCCATGGCTCCGGCAATTTTCGAAAGCGTATCCAGCGACGGGATGGTGTGTCCGTTTTCGACGCGCGACAGATAGCAGCGAAGCAGGCCGGTGCGCTTTTCGATGTCGCCCTGAGACATTCCTTTTTGCAGCCGGTAGTTTCGGATCGTCTCGCCGATATTCATGGTAGGGAGCATTTCAGGATGGGTCATGGTAACCAGAGCAGCAACTTCTGGCAAGGGGAAATTTGTGCCAATCCGTGGAACGTTCGTGCTATGTGGAAAACGAATCGTACGCAGCCGTATGCCCTCCGCCGATGCTCATTTTTTGCACGTTGTAAAAGGAACAGATCGGCCGAAAAGCGGCTGACAGTGCGGATTCTAAGACGGCGGTCGACTTCTATTTTTTAAGGTGGTTGCGAGAAAATCTGCGGTGCGCTTCCATGCATCAGCCGCATCGTCTGCGCGATAACCGTTCCTGTTGTTGGGATTCTCGAATGCGTGCCCAGCATCGTCGTAGATCTTGATTTCGATTTTCTTACCCATGTTGCCGAGAGTCTCTCCAAACTTGCGGACATCGGCGACGGGAATGCCGCCATCTTGCCCGCCGAAAATTCCGAGGATGGGCGCGTTGATCTTCTTGAGGGCTTCAGGATCAGTCGCCAGGTGGCCGTAATTGATCACGTCGGCGGCAAGCGTCGGTTCCGGCAGCGCGACCTCGAGCGAATAGCCGCCGCCCATGCACCATCCAGTGGCGCCGATGTGGTCTTGCTTCACGTCGGGCTGTGAGGCCAGAAATGCGAAGGCTGCGTGCAGGTCGCGCTTGGCGCGGTCTTCGGGAAGGCCGCGCATAATTTCGCGCGCTTCATCGGGGGTTTTCGCCACCTTGCCGCCGATAGAGATCAATCGCGAGCGCTGCGTATCCTTCACCGGCAAGTCTGGACGCCTGTTCTTTCACCCAATCATTGAGACCCCACCATTCGTGAATCACGATGATGGCCGGGAGGGGGGGCCGTTGCCGGACGGTGTGGAGAAAACCGCTTGCACGGTCTCGTCGCCGCTGTTGTACGAAACGGTTTCGTTTTCGGCCCGGCGAGTCTGTTCATGAGGGATCCTTCCACTGGATGCAGATCGGAGTGCGGCGGATATTGTGTCCGAGAGCGGGCGGAATCACAACACCAGTTCCATATACAGTGCGCCGGCCATGGGATTGGTGCAGTAGGGCGCGATTTCACGGAAACCGATGCGACGGTACATGGCGACGGCATCTTTCATGACGGGCTCGACGGTGTCGAGGCGCATGCGCTGATAGCCGATCTGGCGCGCTTCCTCGATGATGCGATCCGCAAGTCTGCGGCCGAGTCTTTTGCCGCGGAAGTCCGGACGCAGATAAAGGCGCTTCATCTCGCAGATTCTGTCTTCCAGCTTGCGCAAGGCTACGCAGCCCGCAAGTTGGGCGTCGTACTCGGCGAGGAGCAGGCGTCCATCCGGCGGCGAATAATCGCCGGGAAGATTCGCGAGTTCCTTGTCGAAGTTCTGGAAGCAGAGACTGAAGCCCAGTGACTGCGCGTATTCGAGAAAGAGTTCGCGGGCTTGAGCGATCTGTGCGGCCGATTCGGTCTGCGCGAAAGAAAAATCTTTCACCACAGAGATCACGGAGGGGCTGCCGGAAACATTGAATTCGGATTTCATTACTTCCCCGTGAACCTCGATCCTCTGAGGTGATGGGCTCTACCCCATCAGCATGCCGCCATTCACACTGAGCACGTGGCCCGTGATGTACGAGGCGTCGTCGGACGCGAGAAACGCCACCGTGCCGGCAACGTCGTCGGTTGTTCCCGCGCGCGCTAGCGGAATTTGCTTGACCGCGCTCTGTTTGAACTCTTCACTAAGAACATCGGTCATGGCGGTTTCGATGAAGCCCGGCGCGACCGCGTTACAAGTAATGTTGCGCGAACCGACCTCGCGGGCGATCGCCATGGTCAGCCCGATCAGTCCGGCTTTGGAAGCGGCATAGTTGGCTTGACCCGCTTGGCCCATCTGTCCGAAGACACTGCTGACGTTGATGATGCGCCCCCAGCGCTGTTTCAGCATCGACGAGATCACTTGCTGGATGCAGAGATATGCGGAGGTGAGATTCGTCTGCAGGACTGCATCCCAGTCCGCGCGCTTCATGCGCACGACGAGTTGATCACGTGTAATGCCGGCGTTGTTCACGAGAATGTCAACTTTTCCGAACTGGCTGATCGCACCCTTGATGCTCGTCCTGATCTGTTCTTCGTCGGCGACATCGAGCGGGAAAGCAGCGGCCTGGCCGCCGGCCGCGGTAACCTGCTGGACCAGTTCGTTCAGCTTGTCTTGGTTGCGCGCGGCAACGGCAACGGTTGCACCTTCTTTCGCCAGCCGGAGGCCGCAGGCGCGTCCTATGCCTTGCGAGGCTCCGGTGACGAAGGCTACGTGTCCTGAGAGGGACATGCTAGATCTCCGAATGTCGGAATGATTACGAACGCTGCATTATACGGGGCACACTGGACGAATGAGTGCGGCAAAATGACGACTAAAGCCCATATGGATCCGGATCACACGTCAAGTCGGTTCCAGGCAGCAACGCGGCTGTACCACAACCCTGAATCTATGATGGTGCGTTTCTGGCTGCGGAAATCCGTGTAGATCAGGCCGTAGCGTTCTGTGTAGCCCTCCGCCCACTGGAAATTGTCGAGCAGGGTCCAAGCGTGGTAGGCACGGACACGTGCACCATCCGCCATAGCTCGCGCCAGTTCAGCCAGCACCTCGCGGTACCACTGAATTCGTCGAACGTCGGGTATGCGACCGTTCTCTTTGTCGTAGGGGCCGTCGAGGTAGGCGCAACCGCTCTCGGTGATCTCGATGATGGGATGGTTGTATTCCTTCGAGATCTGGGTGACGAGATCGTAGATGCCCCGGGGCCATACTTCCAAACCGGCTTCGGTCAGCGGGCCCTCGGTGAGCATTGCGGCTCGAATCCGAGTGTAGGGATCGCGCGCGCCTCCCGAGTCAGACTCGATCTCAGTTCCCGCGAAACTGCCACCGAGGGAACGGGAAGCACTGGCATCGGAGGCAACGCGGCGGGTGTAGTAATGGAAACCGATCCAGTCCAGCGGCGCGTACAGGATCTTTTCGGCGCCTGCCTTAAAACCCATGACCTCGTATGGGGGTTCGCCAACGAAGGGGTTCGGATACCGGCCCTTCAGGGCAGCCTCGAGAAACAACACGTTGTTCATGGCATGGTACCGGGCGGCGGCTGCGCGATCTGCTTCAGAGTCCGTCTTCGGATATGCGGGAGCCATCTCATACGCACTGCCCACAGTCGCCTTCGAAGATGCCGCCTTGACAGAACGGTGCGCTTCACCTTGCGCCCGGGCGAGCGTATGTGCTGCTTTGAGAAAATCGCGGAAACTCGTGCGGCAGGGGGGAAATGCACCCGCCGCGTAGCCCATAAAGGCGATGGCCCAGGGCATATTGAAGGGCGCCCAAACTGTAATGCGATCGCCAAGATGCTTCGCAAGAATTCCCGCATAGTCCGCAAAGTAGCCGGCGAGATCGCGATTCGGCCAACCGCCGCGATCTTCCAGCGCTTGGGGAAGATCCCAGTGATACATCGTGCACCAGGGGCGAATTCCGGCGGCAACAAGTGCGTCGACGAACCGGCTGTAGTGATCAACTCCCTTCATATTGGGAGCGCCAGTGCCGGTAGGCTGTATGCGGGGCCAAGAGATGGAGAAACGGTAGCTCTTCAGGTTCAGGGTTTTGGCCAATGCGATGTCTTGCGAGTAAAGATGATACTGATCGCACGCGACATCGCCGTTCACGCCACCCCGGACCTTGCCCGGTGTATGCGTGAACCGGTCCCAGATCGATTCGCCTTTGCCGTCTCGTTCCACGCACCTTCCACTTGATAGGAAGCCGTAGCTGCACCCAGAGGAAATCCTCGGGGAAATGGGCTTCTTTAACGGCAGAGGAAGAAACAAATTCCGGAGTCTGAACTGCCCCCGATGTCGCAATAGCAGCTTGATTGAAAAACGCGGCGCCGACGGCAGCCAGGGAATTGGTCACGAATTGCCGACGCTTCATCGCTCCTCCCCGAAGTCTGCGAAATCTAGGCTTTCATACTTTGCTACTTCCATCACACACGGACTGAATCGCTCGGCTCGATCAAACATTCCTCAATGGCTTGGGCCGGTACGCGTCGAGCTTCGCGGACAGCCGAGGCGGCTGTCCCTACGTGTTCGGTGCTGGCTTAACTTGCGGGGCGGAGTGGCCAAATGAGCACCTCCAGGCGTTTAGCGAAATGCAGCAGCGGAGAGGTCGCGGGCAGTTGAATCCCGGCGGCGGCTGCCATCGTATTCACTTCCATAGCAGCGTGAGCATCTTGCAGGGGCCAAGGGAGATGGTGAATCTCGCAACCATATACGTCGGCGTCGTGAACCGTGTAGAGGCAATAACGCTCGGTCAGGAAGTACTCCAACGAGTCCTTTGCAGTGTGGCGTACCGGTGCGATGGGATGGTAGCTTCCGCGGAACTTGGCTGCTACTCCTTTGCGCTGGCAATGGTAGTGAATCACTCCGCCATCGTCGCGAGCACTCATGGATGCGGGGAAGTACGGAAGGTGGAAGAATCTACGCGCCGCCCACACCGCCTGTTGGTTCGCGGCATCGAGGCTGAAGAAATAGACTCCCGGTTTGCCTTGGTACCTTACATACGTGCGGACATTGAGTTCCGGGAAGCGAGAAAGCCCGGGCAGCGCGGGGATGCCGCGCCCACGAATACCACTCATCCAGAAGGGAATGACGCCTACCCACGCATGACTGTCATGGATGTCAAGGGACAACACCGACGGGATCAAGGCGTTCACTTCCGCCGGCGGCAACGCCCAGTGGGCGAACAGAAGATCGTGCCAAGTCTGCTTCATGATCCATGGCCCAGCTGGCAGGGGCCAAGGACGATGCGCCGTGGAACGAAGCAACGGGTGCACGAAAACAGTGTAGCGGTTGATGGACATGAGATGATGCCAGGCAGCGTCCATGGAACGCCCAATCGACGAAATTCGAAAGGCCGAGACCGCCATGCGGTCACTGCTCGCCGCCGCGGCGGAATTGCGACGCCTCAACCTGGCGTGCGCGCAAAATCCTGAGGAAAGTGCCGAATTGAGGAAAGCCGCAACCTGGCTGGAGCAGGAAGTCCAGCGCATCAAAGATTACTTGCAGCAATGGAGACAGAGTATGCAATAGGCTGCATGGTCAAAGATTTTCCGGATCGGGTCATCCTGAGTTGAGCCGATCTTGAGGTGGAGCGAAGGATCTGTCAGAAGGTAAAGACGGAGTGGGAGCGCGAGACCCCTCCCTTCGGCTGAAATATGGCTCCGGTCGGGATGACGCCGTTCTCCTCGGAACCATTCGCACAGTAAAGCATTTACCCGGCCACGATTCGCGTTGCTATTCCACAAGAGCCACGGGTACCATTCCAGCACTGCTATGACTCCTGGTGCGAAGAATGTCGTGACCATGCCGAAACCGTCCAATCCGAACTCATCCGATGCTGCGGGACACCGCTCGACTCAGCGGGGGTCCGCTTTGGAGAGGCCGGTGGTGGATCAGGCACCGGCAGAAGCGGGCGAGGGCCCCTTCGACTCTCGCTCAGGGGAGGTTCGCTCCACATCGGCGTCGGCTGAACCTTCTACCGAGGTGTTTGCAGTCTTCGGCGTGGAGCCCGAGATCCAAGCCTACGCCATGGCCAAGTATTCCCGCTCGGCATTGTCCATGAAGGAGTCGCTGAAGGAGATCAGTTCGCAGAAGGCGGAGAAGTTTCTCAATACCTTCTACTTTCAATACGGGCATCGTTCCATCGCCGACCTGGCGCATATCGCGCTGGCGGTTGAGCGGTTGTCGATTCTCGCGGCGATCGAACTCGCGGACGAGCAGCGCTGGGATGGTCAGGAGCGGTCGACGCGCTATCAGGACTTCCGCAAGAGCGGGTACTACACACCTGATTTCGGGTCTGACGACGAGGCGCGCAAGCTGTACCGCGACACGGTCGATTTTCTTTTCGCCGAGTACGACGCACTCTCGGTGTTCATGACCGATTACCTGATCCGCATCACGCCCAAGCCGGCCGACATGAAGCAGGATGCGTACGAGAGGACTTTGAAGGCCCGGGCATTCGATATCACCCGCTACCTGTTGCCGCTGGCAACCAATACGTCGCTGGGCGAGATCGTGAATGCCCGCACGCTGGAGACGCAAGTCTCGCATCTTCTATCGCACACACATAAGGAGATGCGCGCACTGGGCGAGTCGCTGAAGAAGGCGGCTACAGGTGCGGCCTACAACGTGAATTCGGAATCGCTGCAGACATTGGTCGAGGAGATACGGGCGGTGAATCCGGATCTGGGGGTTCGAGCCGAGCAGGAGCTGCTGCGCGAGGTACGGGTCGCACCGACGCTGGTGAAGTATGCCGATCCTAATCCATACGAGATTGAAACCCGCAGAGAACTGCGGCAGGCGGCTTCCGAGTTGATGGCCAATGAGCCGGTTGCTCCCTGCAAGGCAATCGTCGATTTACTCGATGAAGAGCCGCTGGAAGTGGAGATCGCGACCACACTGCTTTACGAGCATTGCCATCACTCCTATCGCCAGATACGGCAGGCCGTGCAGGTGGCTGGCGAACGGCACCGGCGCGAAATCATCGACCTGGGGCTGCGGCATCGCAGCAAGTACGATGAGATGCTGCGTCCCTTCCGCGCCGGACAGCAGTTCCGCTTCGACATCCTCATGGACACGGGCGGCTTCCGCGATATGCACCGCCATCGCCGCTGTATCCAGCTGATGCAGGGATTCACAACCCAGCACGGCCACGAGATGCTGCTCGACATCGAGGACGCCGGAGCGCGCCCACGCTTCGATGCAGCTATGCGCCGGGTAAAAACTGCCGTGCAGACGCTGTCGGCTCTGGGCGCGGGCAAGAATCCCGAGGCGGAAGAAAACTCGCAATACGCAATCCCACTGGCGTTCCGGAAACGGGCCCTGTTCAAGATGGATTTCGCCGAGGCGGCCTACATTTCAGAGTTGCGCACCACGCCTGCGGGCCACATCTCTTATCGCAATGTCGCCTATGCGATGTATGAGGCGGTGGCGCGAAAGTATCCGGCGCTGGCGAAGTACTTCCGGGTGCATGATGTGACCGCGCCGGTGGATTTGCTGCAGAGATAGACGTAAGACTTGCCTGTGAAATTGGGCGGCGGACCAGTTAGGTCGACCGTAAGGTAAATGCTGCGGGTAGGGAAAACCGCAAAACGCACAATCGTTGGTGCGGGCCAGGGCGAGGCTGGTGGAGTGCTTTGAACCATTTTGGGAACCTTTTCCACCGAATTCTCGCGATTCGCCTTTTCTTCGCTTTCATTTCTCTGTATAATCCGACCAAACTTAGAGAGCACTAATATTTCGCGGTCTTCAAAGGAGCCATTTCCATGGCGGATGACAAGGCTAAGGCAATCGACCTCGCGGTATCTCAGATTGAAAAGCAATTCGGCAAGGGATCGATCATGCGGTTGGGAGCCAAAGACGCGATCCTGCCGATTTCCGTGATTTCGACGGGGTCGATTTCGTTCGATGCGGCGCTCGGTGTGGGCGGATTTCCGCGCGGACGCGTGATCGAAGTCTTCGGTCCGGAGTCGTCCGGCAAGACGACCATCACGTTGCAGGTCATTGCCGAAGCACAAAAGGCTGGGGGCATGGCCGGTTTCGTTGATGCCGAGCATGCTTTGGATCCCAGTTACGCGAAGAAGTTGGGCGTGGATGTCGACAATCTTCTGGTTTCGCAGCCGGACTATGGCGAGCAGGCGCTGGAGATCACGGAAGCTCTGGTACGGTCGAATGCCATGGATGTGCTGGTGGTCGATTCCGTCGCGGCGCTGGTGCCCAAGGCCGAACTCGATGGCGAGATGGGTGACAGCCACATGGGATTGCAGGCGCGGTTGATGTCGCAGGCGTTGCGCAAGCTGACCGGGACTGTCGCCAAGTCTCGCACCTGCCTGATCTTCATCAACCAGATTCGGGAAAAAATTGGCGTGATGTTTGGCAATCCTGAGACCACGACTGGCGGCAAGGCGCTGAAGTTCTACTCGTCGGTGCGCATCGATATCCGTCGGATTGCAGCAGTGAAGGAAGGCGATGTGGTGATCGGGTCGCGGACGAAAGTGAAAGTTGTGAAGAATAAAGTCGCGCCGCCGTTCCGTGACGCGGAGTTCGACATCCTGTACGGCGAAGGCATCTCTCGCGAGGGCGATCTGCTCGATCTGGCGGTGAACCACAACATCGTCGAGAAGTCGGGATCCTGGTTCAGCTACAAGAGCGAGCGGATTGGCCAGGGACGCGAGAATGCGCGGCAGTTCCTGAAAGACAACAAGGACGTGATGGCGAAGCTGGATACCGAGGTGCGGAAGGCGCTGGGATTGATTGCGGCGCCAGCGGCAGCACCGGCCGGCGCAAATGGTTCGGCACGGGTGACCACGATGCCGACTGGCACAGAAACGCCCAAGGCCCCGATCGTCGCGGCGCGACGCTAGATTCGTTGCCCACCGGGCGCGGCCCCATCGTGAAGCTGCGCCCGGGTCTCCCAGTTAGCTTTTGTGTCGGGGCGGACGCATTGGTCCGCCCGCGACCATGAGCGCAGCGAAGGGGAGCGTGCAAGCGTTCAGGGGGAAATCAATCCTCCCTGCATCACCAGCCGTTGGATAGCTCGCTATCAACGCGCACCCGCCGACGAATGCGTCCGGGGCTACACAATCCTGGCCCCCACATGCCGTTGCCATCCTGTGCTTGCCCGCATAGAATCTCTTAGTCACCGCGCTGCTGCTCGTCTCGCAAAGAGGGGCGGTCTTCGACTGAGGATGATTGAATAAAGGCACGGCCATCTATCCGGGTTCGTTCGACCCACCGACCAACGGGCACCTCGATCTGATCCAGCGAGGCAGCAAGATTTTTGAAGAGCTCGTCGTCGCGATCCTTCGGAACTCGGAGAAGGTCCCGATGTTCAGCGTGTCCGAGCGGCTCGAAATGCTGCGTGAGCTGACCGACGATCTGGGGAACGTCCGCATCGATACGTTCGACGGGTTGATGGTCGAGTACGCCAAATCGATCGAAGCGACCTGTGTGCTGCGCGGCATTCGCGCCATCAGCGACTACGAGTACGAACTCCAGATGGCGCTCATGAATCGCAAGCTGGAGCCCACGCTGGAAACAGTTTTTATGATGCCGGCCGACAAGTACTCCTATGTAAGTTCGCGGCTGGTGCGGGAAGTAGCGCAGGCGGGCGGACCCGTGAAAGGGCTTGTCCCGGAGATCGTAGAACAAAAGTTGCGCGAGAAACTAGACCCGGCCTACAAGCTGGGCGAGACGCAACTCATGGAAGTGCCCCGGAGAAGGAAGAAAAAAGCATGACCACGGCAACGCTGGAAGCGCTAAAACTCGCGGCAAGGATCAACCGGATCGAACCTTCCGCCACCATGGCAGCAGTGGCGGAAGCAGACAAGCTGCGCCAGCAAGGCATTGATGTTGTCGACTGCACGGCGGGGGAACCGCATTTCTCGACACCTCAGCACATCAAGGAAGCGGCAATTGCCGCGATTGAAGGCAATTTCAGCAAATACACAGCCGTCGCCGGTACCGCGGAGCTGCGCGACGCGATTGCCCATCGTCATAATGTAGATTTTGATTCCGATTATCGCCGCGATGAAGTCATTGCTTCAGTCGGCGGCAAGCACGCACTTTTTAATGCGATTCAGGTTTTGGTCGATCACGGGGACGAAGTCATCCTGCCGGTTCCCTATTGGGTTTCGTTCAAGGACATCATTCGTTATGCCGGCGGCAGCTGCGCTCTGCTTGCGTCGGACGAATCACAGGGATTCCGCGTTACGGCCGAAATGGTCGCCGGTCTGATCACGCCGCGGACGAAGGCGATCATCCTGAATTCTCCTTCTAATCCTTCGGGCGCAGTAATGAAGCCCGAAGACATGACGGAGGTCATTCGCCTGGCGCATCAACGCGGCATCTGGGTGCTGTCGGACGAGTGCTATGTCTACCTTAACTACACGGGAAAGAATTTCTCGGTCGGCTCGCTGCGGGAATATAAGGAGCGGTTCGTGGTGCTGGGTTCGCTTTCGAAGACCTATGCCATGACGGGATGGCGCCTTGGCTACGCTATGGCTCCTGCGGCTGTTACCAGCGCAATGGCGAAGCTGCAGAGCCAGTCGACCTCGAATCCAACCTCAATCGTGCAGAAAGCCGCCGTCGCGGCCCTGAAGGGGTCGCAGGAGTGCGTCGAGCAGATGCGCAAGGAGTACATCCAGTTGCGCGATCACGTGGTGCAGGGGCTTCGTTCGATCCCTGGTATCACCTGCACGCTGCCGGAGGGCGCGTTCTACGCCTATCCGAATATTGCATCTTTTCTTGGTCGCGGAGGCCTGAAATCTGCATCTGATGTGGCCGGGCGGCTTTTGCGCGAGGCGCACGTGGCTACCGTCCCGGGAGAGGGATTTGGCACCAGTGATCACATCCGCGTTTCGTACGCGACTTCGAGGGCCGAGCTTGATCGCGGCCTCGAGCGCATGCGGAAGTTTTTCGCGGCACTCTAGCTACTACGCTGTGCCCCCCTGTGTCCCCTGTGGAGAGTTCTAAAATCCGTCACGACAGCGGTACAGGGGGCACGCGGAAGTTCTTGAGCGTGATTAGAGAAGGCCGTTCTTTCGGTGAGCGGCCTTTTTTGGTGGACGCAAGTTTGGAATGGAAAGTCTCTATCCACTCTTAATGCAGCCGGGATTTGATCCTCGTCCCTGGGGGACGCAGGATTTATCGCCTATTTATCCCAACCACAGGTTCGAGCAGAAAATTGGCGAATCATGGCTGACTGGGGATGAGTGCAAAGTATCGAACGGTCCGCTCGGGGGGAAAACACTGGCGCAATTGAGCGAGCAGTATCAGCGCGAACTGGTCGGGGAAGCCGCGCCGGATCCCAAGCGATTTCCCCTGCTTTTGAAATTCCTTTTCCCTCACGAAAAGCTGTCGGTCCAGGTGCATCCCGACGATGCCCAGGCGTTGCGAGTCGGGCAGCCATGGGGAAAGACCGAGTGCTGGTACGTCGCACACGCGAAGCCAGGCGCGCAAATCGCACTCGGACTCAAACCAGGCGTCACCGCCGGGCAACTCGAGGAAGCCATACATCGCAACCGAGCCGAGGAAGTGCTGAACTGGATCAATGTTTTCGCAGGCGACATGATTTACGTCGCGGGCGGGACTGTACATACTCTTGGCCCGGGATCGATCATCGTTGAGACGCAACAACAATCTGACATGACTTATCGTCTCTATGACTACGGTCGCCCGCGTGCACTGCATCTGAAAGAAGGGATGGCAGCAGTAAAGGAGAAAGTTAATTCGGGAAAGGTTGTGCGGCCAGCGCCTCTACAGATCAGCAGTAAAAACCGTCGGGCTCCGCTCGTGGCCGCCCCCTATTTCGTCGTCGAGATGTTCGAGGCCCAGGACCCGGTGCAGCTGGCATCGCGCGACGGTTCCGGAAGAAGTTCCGCGCAAATTCTGGTCGCCGTGGAAGGTTGCGGTGTCATCGAAGTGCCGGGATTTGAACCGGTGACGCTGACGAAAGGAGATGCGATCGTGATCCCGGCATCGCTGGCGGATTTCAGCGTGCGCCCGCAGTGGGCGGTGGAATTCCTCCGGGCTTACGTGCCCGGACAATCACTGCGGGAGCCTGAAACCAGGATGTAACAAGATTTCAGATTGAAGATTCTAGATTTCAGAATGAAAACTTCATGGGGAGCCGGAGCAATCTGAAATCTCACACATGAGCACGAACTCCAACTTCTATCCCGTGATCCTTGCCGGTGGACGCGGCACACGCTTCTGGCCTCTAAGCCGCAAGAAGTGCGCCAAACAATTGCTCGCTCTCGACGGCAAGCAGACGATGATTCAGCAAACGGTCGCTCGGCTCGGCCGACTTGCCCCCGCGAAGCAGTTCTGGGTCATCACCAACGAAGACCTGCGTCCGGCCATCCTGCAGCAGCTTCCTAAGCTGTCGAAGGCGCAAGTACTGGCGGAGCCTACCGGCAGAAACACAGCGCCCGCAATTGGACTGGCTGCGTTTGTGCTGTTGCGCAAAGATCCCGGTGCCATCATCGGGATGTTTCCGTCCGATCACGTGATCGCTGACGAGAAAAGGTTCCGGGAAACGCTCGAGCGCGGCATCGAGATTGCCGGCGCCGGCGCGAACATCGTGGTGCTTGGCATCCGGCCGACACGGGCCGAAACAGGATATGGCTATATCGAAGCCGGCAGCTTGTATGAAGGCGAGGCCTTGCACGTTCGACGCTTCCGGGAAAAACCAAACGCCGACACGGCTGCCGAGTTCATCGCCGCGGGAAACTACTTTTGGAATAGCGGCATGTTTCTGTGGAGCGCCCGAACCCTGGCCGATGCGCTGCGCGAGCATTTGCCGAAGACGGCACCGATCTTGGAAGAAATTGCATCCAAGTTGGACACGGCGCGGTTCGCAGCGAGCTTTCGCAAGTTGTATCCCGAGTGCGAAAACATCAGCATCGACTACGCTGTGTTGGAGCCACGTTCGGCCAAGGGTGAACAAGAGAGCAACATCTTCTGTATTCCGGCCGATTTTGGATGGAATGATTTGGGATCGTGGACGGCGCTGCACGAGCATCACACCGCCAAGAGCACGACCCCGGAAGGTAACTTGATCGACAGTGCTGGAACATTTGTACTGAATGCCCGCGGCAATTACGTCCACGCCCCGGGAAAATTCGTTGCCACCGTGGGCGTGAGCGATGTGGTGGTGGTGGAGACGCCTGATGCGTTGCTGATCACCACGCGACAGCACGCGCAGGACGTGGGCAAAGTGGTGAAGTATCTGGATGAGAAAAAATTGAGGAAGCTGACGTAAAACAGTGACCAGTGGGCAGTGATCCGTGGCGAGTGAACAGCCATCGACGGGCCGGCACTGACCATTAGCCACTATTACATGGCACAAGAGATCAAATTCGGAACCGACGGATGGCGAGGCCTCATCGCGGACGACTTTACGTTCGAGAATGTGCGGCGAGTTGCGGGAGCAATTGCCGGCTACGTTCTGAATCACGAAGACCCGCGCGGCGGAATTATTGTGGGATACGACTGTCGGTTCGCTTCGCCCGCTGCCGCGAAAGTCGTCGCCGAAGTAATTGCCGGCGCCGGAATCCCAGTGAAGCTTGGCAACGATTACACCCCGACTCCTGCTGTTTCCTTTGCCGTGAAGCATCAACACGCGGCAGGGGGAGTGATGGTCACCTCCAGTCATAATCCCTGGAACTGGAACGGAGTGAAGTTCAAGGGAAATTTCGGCGGGTCGGCCACGCCGGCGATCATGAAGAAGATTGAAGGTGAACTGGCTGCCGGCGCCGCACCAAACGGAACCAAGGCGCCGATCGAGGAAGTCGATCTCAAGGCTGCGTACACGACGGCCGTCTGCGTGTTCGCCGACATGGATCTGATCGCGAAGACAAGATTCAAGTTTGCGGTTGATGCCATGCACGGCTCCGGCCGTGGTGTCTTGCCCGGGATCTTCGCCGAACGAGGCGTTCAGTGCGTTGCGATTCGGCAGGAACTCAATCCTCTTTTTCCGGGCATCAATCCCGAGCCCATCGAGCCGCACGTGGCTCTCCTGCAGGAAACCGTTGTGCGCGAGAAGTGCGACGCCGGGCTCGCGACCGACGGCGATGCCGACCGCATTGGAGCGGTGGCCGAAGACGGGAGCTTCGTAGACGCACACAAGATCTTTTGCGTGCTGTTGCGTTGGCTGCTCGAATGCAAAAAATGGTCTGGCGATGTGACGCGCGCCTTCAATACCACGCGCATGGTCGACCGCATTGCGGCGAAATATGGGCGTAAAGTTCACGAGACGCCGATTGGCTTCAAGTACGCGGCCGATCTCATGATGGAACGCGAAATCATGATGGGCGGTGAAGAATCCGGCGGTATCGGCTATTCCCGTTTCCTGCCTGAGCGCGATGGTGTGCTCAACTCTCTTCTCCTCGCCAATGCGATGGCCGAACAGGGTAAGCCGCTGGGACAACTTGTGGCCGATCTGCAGCGCGAATTTGGTCCGCATTACTACGGTCGTCGCGACTTACACGTCTCTGACGAGATGAAACAGAGTGCGATTGAGCGCGCTCGTTCGGATCAAACGCAAAGCCTCGGCAAATATAAGGTTCTCAAAAAGGAGCAGATGGACGGCGTGAAATTCTTCCTGGACGCACCGACCAACGGCAATGGCGCCCAAGCCTGGGCTCTGTTCCGCGCCTCCGGAACCGAGCGCCTGCTGCGCTTTTATACCGAAGCTGCATCCAAAGATCTGGTGGACGAACTACTCGCCACCGGCGAGCAATTTGTGAGAAGTTCGGCGTAATCGGCGATAATCATTGCACATGACAGAAGAGTCCATACCCGACCAGAGCGATTCGCCAGAAGCCCGCCGTTATAACGGCATCCGGCGGTGGCTCGGCATTGCCGATTTTGTGATCGGATTCATCTTCCTTGTTGTTCTGCTGGCGACACGCTGGTCGGATTCCCTGCGTGATCTTTCCTACCGCATGGGATTTCAGAATTACTCGCTGGCGCTGTTCATGTACATCGTTCTATTGCTGGGCATGAGCAAAGTGCTGGTTTTCGGGCTTGACTACTACGGATTCCGCCTTGAACGCCGATTCAAACTCTCAAACCAGAGATTCAGTTCGTGGCTCGGGGATGAGATAAAAGGGTTTCTGGTGAGTCTAGTGCTGGGCAGCATCGTGATCGAGCTGCTCTACTTCACGATCCGCCAATGGCCGCAGAACTGGTGGCTGCTGGGCTGGGCGCTCTTCATGGGGCTGTTTATTCTGCTCGCCCAACTCGCGCCGGTGGTATTGTTCCCGATCTTCTACAAGTTCGAGCCCCTCGAGGACGAAGAACTGAAGCGGCGTCTCATCATGCTGGGACAGCGCGCCGGAACACACGTCCGCGGCGTCTATCGCTGGCGGCTGTCAGAGAAGAGCAAGAAAGCCAACGCCGCTCTCACGGGACTCGGGAACACTCGGCGGATTATCCTCGCGGATACCTTGCTCGATAACTACACAGCCGACGAAATCGAAGCCGTTCTGGCCCATGAACTCGGACACCACGTTCACCGCCACATCCTGAAAAGCATCCTCATCCAAGCGGGGACCACCTTCGTGGGGTTCTGGGCGGCAAATTTCACGCTGCACTATGCCGTCGACCACCACATGTTTGAGGAACTCTCGGACTTCGCCAACTTGCCGCTGCTGGCGCTGGTTTCCGTCGTGCTCGGATTCGTCCTGATGCCCGCGCTGAATGCCTATTCCCGGTTTAACGAGCGGCAGGCTGATCGGTACGCTTTCGAATCCATCACGACGATCGACCCGTTTGTGTCGTCCATGAACAAGCTCGCGGAGCAGAATCTGGCCGAGCGGGCCCCTTCCAAGTGGGTCGAATGGTTCTTCCACTCGCACCCCTCCATCTCGCGGCGTTTGGCGGCGGCGGAAGCCTGGAGAGAGGCTCAGGTACATCCCTTAGCGTGAGTTAGGCCGAAGATCCCCTTCGCGCCGAGCCCTCGCTTGCGTCGTTCGGAAATACCCACTTCTGGCAAATCGGCCAGGCCCTTCGACTACGCTCAGGGCAGGAGCGGGGCACCCGGCTTCATTCCCCGGTTTTATTTAGGATCGCGCTGGGCCAGGATCTGGATGGCTCGTTGTAGATCTTCTTCCGTATCTACACCGACGGAGTCATACGGCGTTTCGGCGCAGTAGATAGGGATGCCGTTCTCCAGAAATCGAAGCTGCTCCAGCCGCTCACTCTTCTCGAGTGAAGATTCCGGCAAGCTCACGAATCGATCGAGCGCCGCCTTTCGATACGCGTAGAGTCCCAGGTGTTTGAAGTATGGAGGGTTGGTCCTATCGCGATCAAACGGGATCGTCGCACGGGAGAAGTACAGAGCGCGGCCGGACAAATCAGTCACTACTTTCACCGCATTGGGATTGGGAATATCAACCTTTGCGGCGCGCGTCATCAGCGTTCCTACCTGAGCTCCGGGATGCTCCATAACCTGCAGCAGGGAGGCGATCTGCTCGGCTCGCACCATCGGCTCGTCGCCTTGCACATTGATGTAAACCTCGGCAGATTCGCGGCCGGAAATTTCGTGGACCCGCTCGGTGCCGCTTTTGTGGGTGGGGGCAGTCATCTGCGCCTTCCACCCATGCTGCTGGCAGACGTTCATGATCTCGTCGGAATCGGTGGCAACGATGACGTTACTTAGCAGCGGCGACGATCGCACCGCATCATATACCACTCCGATCAGAGGCTTGCCGGCAATTTCGCGCAACATTTTCCGGGGCAGGCGCGTGGAGGCCAGACGCGCTGGAATAACGACAATGGCTTTCATGGACGTTCCGATTATTCCAGATCGCGGCTACCTGGAATTCAAATTCAAAGCGGTCTGGTGTCTTGGCTGGTACAGTCCGATCGCACGGCCGCTCGGCAGTGGAATGTTAGTGCTGATTCCCCATGGCGCCTGCTGGATCTCGGTACACTGAACATTCTTCTGTTGCAGCGAAGCGATCTCTGCTTTCAAGTCGTCGCACATCAGGTAGAGCACCGCTCCCATGAGCTTCTCCCCTGCATCTGTCTGGGAAAAGCCGCCTTCTGCCGGATGAATCGCCGCCTCCGCTGGAGGCATGGCGAAGATCAGCCAGCCATGGCCGACGTCGACCGAGCGAAGTCCCAGCACGTCGGTAAAGAAGGCGCGGTCGGCGTCAGGGTCTTGGCTGTAGAAGAGAATGTGCGCGCCGGAAATCATGCCGCAGTATAACGCCAATCATTTCGAGGGATGGGGTGGGATCCCTCTATCCTGTCGGACTTTCAGACGGACTCCGCGGCTCCAGGATTGTGTCGGCGTAGCGTCAGGTTTGACCAATCTTCACACCACCTCTAAAATTAATTTTGAGCGCAACGCCGAGACCGCGTTGCCTCATGCCTCGGAAGCCGGTTCGTTTACGGCCGCAGTTTCCCTTCGCATCTTTCCTGTATCAGGCAAGTGGCGGTGTAGCTCAGGTGGTTAGAGCGACGGTCTCATAATCCGTAGGTCGTTGGTTCGAGTCCAACCGCCGCCACCAGAACTCATAGGTCCGACCCGGAGACATGGGTTACAGAATGTACCGGTCACATGGGTAACACTTTTGGACCGAACGGATTTTCCAGCGGTTCCAAGACTCTGGTTTCCAAATCGAAGTAACCCAAATCATACT